>Ga0208544_10000175_pt1 | contig 52867 bp, 38 predicted proteins | sample DEB08_DNA_9_FD_184526 | JGI IMG/M metagenome (GOLD analysis project Ga0208544, IMG submission 184526) | Aqueous microbial communities from the Delaware River and Bay under freshwater to marine salinity gradient to study organic matter... | ecosystem: Environmental > Aquatic > Marine > Coastal ... | reverse complement strand
ACGTTTGATATTATCGCTGATTATGGCAATAACGTCCACCCTGACCACCATGCTTTCTGGATTTCGCCAACCAATCCAATGTATTTAATTGATGGAAATGATGGGGGAATGAATATTTCTAAAGATGGCGGAGATACTTGGCGCTTTGTAACCAATTTACCTGTTGGCCAGTTTTACCATGTGAATGTAGATGATGATTTTCCGTATAATATTTATGGTGGCATGCAAGATAATGGAACTTGGGCAGGGCCTGCTTTTACTTTAAAAAGAGGAGGGATTACCAATGCCGACTGGCAAGAAATCTTTTTTGGAGATGGATTTGATTCTGCCCCTAAACCAGATGACAATCGTTATGTCTATGCCATGTCGCAAGGTGGCAATATGGGATTAGTGGATAGAGAAACGGGTGTAAGTCGATTTATTAAGCCGAATAGTCCGGATACAACTGCGCTTAGATATAATTGGAATGCAGCTTTTGCCATCAAACCAAATACGAATTGTGGGATTTATTTTGGTAGTCAATTTGTGCACTATAGTACGGATTGTGGAGAAAGTTGGGATATTATTTCGCCTGATTTAACAACCAACGATACCAGCAAACAACATCAAGATATTTCTGGTGGATTGACGATTGATGCGACCAATGCAGAAAATAATACTTGTATTATCGTGATTGCGCCAAGTCCAGTTGATGAAAAAGTGATTTGGGTTGGAACAGATGATGGCAATGTGCAAATTACCAAAGATGGCGGCGCAAATTGGACGAATTTAATTAGTCGGATGCCGCAATTACCTAAAACGGCTTGGATTCCACAAATTGAAGTGTCTACCAAAAATGCAGGCGAAGCTTTTGTTGTCGTGAATAATTATCGACAAAATGACTGGTCGGCTTACTTATACCATACGACGGATTATGGAGCAACTTGGCGTCGATTAGTAGATGATAATGATGTGACTAGTTTTGTCACTTCAGTAGTACAAGACCAAAAAGAACCGAATCTATTATTTTTAGGAACGGATGCTGGTTTATATATTTCCTTTGATAAAGGTGGAAAGTGGCATAAATGGAATAATGGCTTGCCTTCGGTACAGATTCGAGATATGAAAATTCAATCCACTTTTGATGATTTAGTATTGGGAACTTTCGGTCGTGCTTTTTGGGTCATAGATGATATTTCTCCGCTACGAGAATATGCAAAAGCAAAATATAGCACTAAAGACTTTGCCGTATTATCTGGGACGGATGGTTATTTATCCAATTATCGTTCTTATCAAGGAATCCGTTTTATCGGACAAGCAGAATTTGTGGGTGATAATAAAGGGACAAATGCTGGTTTAAATCTTTGGATTAAGCCTGATGCAAAAGATGCTGATAAGAAGAAAATGGTAGATAAAGTAGCACCTAAAAAGAACCGCAAAAAGAAGAAAAAAGGGGCTAAAGAAGTAATGGTGGATAAAGCGGATGATACGCCTAAAAAAGATAAAAAGAAGAAGGCAGATAAAATCAAATGTTTTGTGATTGATGTCAAAGGAGATACTATCCGAAAATTTTCTAGAAAAGTAGATAAAAAAGGTTTGGTACAAATTGGATGGAATATGCGAGCAGATGGTTTGCAAAGACCTAGCAGAAGAGACCCAAAACCAGACCAAGATTTGCCAAGCGGTATGAATGTTTTACCTGGTAAATATACCTTGGTTGCACAATATGGCGAGGCAACTGGTCAAGCGGAGGTTGAAGTAAAATTAGACCCAAGAGTTACAGATGTGACCGAACAAGATGTGAAAGATTTAGGCGTAGCTTATGATAATTTGGTATCCATGATGGAAAAAGCAACGACTGCTTTTAATAAATTGAAAAAGGCGAAAAAGAAGGTGGAGTTGATTGAAAAACTGACCGAAACGGTGCAAGATACCACTAAAAAAGCAATGGCTAAATTGAATAAATCGACCAAAAAACAATTGGAAGATTTGATTATTAGCTATGTGGATAAAGAAAACTTAAAAGGCATTCAACGAAATCCTAATACACTTAATGCAGTGATGGGAACAGCACAGCGGTATTTGAGAAGTTCTTATGGCAAACCAACCCCTAATGCACAGATAGCAATTGATAAAGCAGAAAAAGCGGTCACTAAATCGTTGGCGGAGATTGACGCTTTTTTTAAGGGAGATTGGGTAGAATATCAGGCAAAAGTGAAAGCGATGGAGTTTGATTTGTTTGGTTTGGAATAGCTATTTATAGCCTTCTAGAACATCAGTAAATAAGATGGAAAGTGCTTCCAGAACTTAGAGTTCTGGAAGCACTAATTCTTTTGGAATAGCGTCCATTCTATTTTAATTAAAAAGCCTTGTAAAGTCCATCTTTACAGGGCTTTTTCCAATTTTCGTTCTCTAAAATATAAAAATAAAGGAAAGGAAAAAGCAATGGCAATCAGAAAAGTTAACGGAATAAATACCCACCAAAATTTCATTTTTAAGCGAAGTGCTTCTGGAATCATCCAAGCAAAAAAAGTAAGGCAAACAACCGTAATATCTGCTCCAATAGATTGAGCTGGCAGCGTCGTTAAACATTGCGCAATGAAATTCGATAGGGAAGTGTCTGTTGCCGTTTGAAAAAATTGAATATTATAATACCATGTCCAAGAAATGCCGAGAATTGCTAGTAAGAGGTATAAGTGTTTACGTTTCATCAATACTTTTTTTAGTTAACAAAAAGGAGATTCAATAATTAAAAAACTGAGGTAATGCAAATAAAGGTAAACAATTATTAATAGTACCTGACGCTAATAGCATACTTCTGTTCAAAAAGAAAAAAATGCTAGCTTTTTCAATAGCCTATATACTTCCAATAAATCTATTACTTAGGGCATGAATTTTATAATAATTTAAACTAAGCATAGCAATAAAATAGCTAGAGTTTTTTGATTATGTCCTTCACATCACCATGGCTTCCAGCCTCTTTTTTCACTTCCTGATTCCCGATTACTAAAATATATTTTCCCACTAGGCAACCTGCCCTACCCTACCTTCCGTATTGGGCTACAATCGAAAAAATCTAAATAGGAATTTTCATTATAATTCAATTTAGAAGTCTATTATTTATCGAATGTTTTAAATCCTAAAATCAGAAAGTGTTATGTCTAAACTAGCACATCAGATGTATATTTCCACTTTGGTAATAATTGTGGTCATTACAACTATTTACCTCTTTTACATAGGCTTGCCTTATTATGTGACACCTATGGAAGAACGGTTTTATCATCCCAATCACGATTATTTCAAACCAAGTGGTTTGTTCGGACATGGGCTTGGCATTGTCGGCACTTTATTGATTCTAATTGGCGTTTTTGGCTATATCGCAAAAAAAAGATATAAGTTTTTAGCACGTCTTGGGCGTTTAAAATATTGGCTGGAGTTTCACATTTTCTTGTGTACACTTGGGCCTATTATGGTTTTATTTCATACCGCTTTTAAGTTTGGTGGTATTGTTTCGATTTCTTTTTGGAGTATGGTAGCGGTGGTTGCAAGTGGCGTGATTGGCAGGTATATATATGTGCAAATTCCACATACAGAAGAAGGAAAAGAAATGAGTTTGGAAGAGGTCCAAGCACTAAAATCAGAGATTGACCAAATTTTAAGTCAAAATTATCAGTTGGATATGGCTCTATTTAATGGCGTTTTAGTCGGCAATGGTTCGGCTAGCAATTCGGGTATTTTTGGTCGTTATTTTGCAGATAGACAAACTATTAATCGAGTGAAGCAAACTTTAAAAACCAATAATTTACCCAAAAAGGAATCTAAAGAGATTATCCAATTGGTAAAAAATGAATTGGCACTCAATAATAGAATTGGGCGACTCCAAACGATGAAACAATTGTTCAAATATTGGCATGTGGCACATTTACCGTTTGCTATTATTATGTTGGTGATTATGGTCATTCATGTAGGGATTACTTTGGCTTTTGGCTATAAGTGGATTTTTTAAAAACGATGAAAGATAAATGATGAATGTTCAACCACTCATCACTCATCACTCATCACTCATCACTCATCACTATAATATGCTTTTAGAACAATTAATCATATACGGGTCAGTCTTTCTTTTTTGTGGTGGAATCGTTTATTTCTACCTAAAAAAATTAAAGCAAGAGTCCCAAAGAGTAAAAGCCAAAATTGAAAAAGCAAAAGAAGAAGGCTTACATGAACCTGTCTCTTTGCATCCAGTCATCGACTTAAACACTTGCATCAAAAGTGCTGCTTGTGTGACTGCCTGTCCAGAGAAGGACATTATCGGAATTGTGGACGGACAAGCGACTTTAATCCAATCTTCTAACTGTGTGGGGCATGGAGCTTGTTTCCATTCTTGCCCAGTTGAGGCGATATCTTTGGTGATTGGCACTGCAAAACGCGGGGTTGACCTCCCACATGTCAACGAAAAGTACGAGACGAATGTTGGAGGCGTTTATATAGCAGGAGAATTGGGCGGCATGGGGTTGATAAAAAATAGTGTAGAGCAGGGAAAAAATGCGGTAGAAAATATTGCTAAACTGAAAACCAAAAGAGGGGAAGCGGAGTATGACTTAATCATTATTGGCGCAGGACCAGCTGGTATTTCAGGTTCCTTAATGGCCAAAAAGTTGGGCATAAAATTTTTGACTTTAGAGCAAGATACTTTGGGTGGTACGGTCTTTACTTTTCCTCGTTCCAAAATTGTGATGACCGCTCCAATGGATTTGCCCTTATATGGAAAAGTCAAACTATTTGACACCAATAAAGGCGAATTATTGAAAATTTGGGAGGATGCTTTAACTAAAAATGACATTACAATTCGGGATAAAACGAAGGTGGAAGAAATTAAACCTGTGAAGGATTATTTTAAAATTATCACCATTCACGGCGAGGTCATTTCAACCAAAAATGTCTTGATAGCGATTGGCAGAAGAGGTAGTCCTAGAAAATTAAATATTCCGGGGGAGATTTCTGAAAAAGTAGCTTATCGTTTATTAGAACCTGAAAATATTAATGACAAAAAAGTGGTCGTAGTTGGTGGTGGAGATTCGGCGATTGAAGCGGCACTTTCGCTGATGGACGAAAATGAAGTGACTTTATCTTATCGAAAAGATAAGTTTAGCCGATTGAAGCCCAAAAATCGAGATAAAGTATTAGCCGCCATTGAACAAAAGAGATTGGTCGTGAAGTATAATAGTAATTTATTGAAAATTAATCCAGCAAATATTTTGTTATCTACTACTGGTAAAGAAACGGCAGAAGTACTTAAAAACGATATGGTTTTCATTTTTGCAGGTGGGGAGTTGCCTACTCAGTTTTTGCAGAAAGCTGGGGTGGAGATTACCAAGCGGTTTGGGTATACGATGAAGAAGTATTGATGTAGCTACTTTTTCTGTACATTTGTAATAGTTACAGAATTTGGTCAGCCAAAAACTAAAATCGTTCAAAAATGAATCTGATTAAAGTATTACATGAAACAGCTATGGAATTTGTTGACTTTGCGGATAGAGCAAAGAACAAAGGAGATATGTCCACTTATACTACACTAATTAATAAAGCTTATTTATTAGAAAAAGAAGCCGCACTTAAAATGTTTTACAGTGGAAATGAAAAAAATAGGTTTTGGAAATTCGTTTTATTACGAAGTGCAGGTTGGCTAGCTTTACAAGCAGGTAATCAGGAACAAGCTGCTTATTTTGCTAAACTAGGCCTTAATAATCATCCGCCAGAAGATTTGAAGCTACAATTTGAAGCATTACTTGCTCAATTAAAAGCTACTACTAAGGACAACGTAGTTTCAGATACGGAAATACCTATTCAATTAAAAGGTATTTTAACACAAGCTAATGCTCAACAAGGAGAAATTTATTTACAAGACCCCGAAAGCAAAGCCGTTTATTTTATTTATGTTCCAGAACACCTCATTAATGATATTGTCAAATCTTATTGGTCTGCTTTGGTCACTATTGAAGGAAAAACTAATCCTTTAGGCGTGATTACTTTGGAGACTATTCAGTTGGCGGCTTGATTGATAATATTTTAGGAACAAAGTCATTTATCATAAAATCTCTCATCTTTTCAAAACCTTGTGGAGTAGTCTTAAATTCTCTGATATAGCCTCGTTGTTTTTTACCTTTTTTAATACTATATTCCTCTTCATCAAAATCAGAAAGTGCATTCACATTTTCTAAAAATTCTTTTATCTTTTCGAGACTCGCTATTCCATCAATACTAGCCCATAAGTGGATAATTGATTCTTTCTGATTAGATGATATTCTAATCACATTGGGAATGATTTTATTTAGCGACGTTTTAGGTGTATAGAATTTAAAATAACATGTTTTCTTTGTCCAATCTTTTTGTACCTCAAACCCATAATTATTATAAAAATCATATAAACCAGATTCTTTTCCAATCGTTTTTACTATGAATTCTGGCATAAGATGTTCATAACTTCCTGTGGTATTTAATTTTCCCAATTCTTGTCCTAATTTCAGTAACTCTTTTTCTTTTTCAAGTTTCTTATCTAAGAAAGATTTGTAGTTTTCTAGAATACAATGAGCACCAAAAGAGTTATTTTTATTCGTCTTAATGAACTCTATACTTTTTTCAATCCATCCATTAATTAATGATTTCCCATTTTCTTTAAAAACAGGAAGTTCTATAAGTCGGCTAGCTAATTTTTCAGGAAAGACCTCTTTATCATTTGGGGTTTTATATTCTGTTAATGGTAAATAAACAATAGCTTTTACATCACCATCTTCTTCTTTTCCCTCAAAATATCTTATTAACTGGCGAGGTCTGTCTGGAGCATCGTTAATTTTATTTTCTATTATGATAAAGGATTTCTTATCGTCTTTGTCTTTCTTTTTACCTGTAATTAAAATATCAATTTTTTTCTTTTCAGTTTCTATTTTGTAGCTTGAAAAGTCATCGAGTTCGATTACAGGACAATCTTTCTTTTTAGCATTATTTAAACAATTGATAAATAAAAAGAATAAATCTTATCCATATTGTGGATTGTCTTCGCTCGATAACAAACTTTTCAGAAAAGTGCTGTGGAATTCTTCTCTTAAGTATCCTTTAGGAATGATATTAAAAATATTGAAACGCTTATTTTCTTTGTTATCCATATTGGGTTGCTTTTAAATAAAAGGTAATTTATCAGTCTTCTTACTAATTTAAATATATTTAGTTTCAACTATATTTAAAACATCAAAGGCTTCTCAATAATAGATTACTTTTCAAGATTATAATTATTTCACTAATATATTTTCTACTCAGGCAACCCCCCCTAACTTCCACTCCGTAATGGGTTATCGTATGTCCATATTAGGATAATTTCTAAACACCCTGTCCAAAAATTAAAACAAGCAATCAGCATTACATGAAAAAAGGCATTTTAAATATCATTCTATTAAGCATCTTGTTCCTAACAAATGCGAGCGGACAAATCTCTCCAGGGGATTTAACAACCGCCCATGCCGATTTAGAAGGAATTAGAAACTGTACCCAATGCCATGATTTAGGAAATAAAGTAACGAATACCAAATGTCTGGCTTGTCACGAAGAAATTCAAGACTTAACAGACCAAAATAGAGGATTTCACGCTTCGAAAGAAGTGAAGGGTAAAGATTGCGCCACCTGTCATAGTGAACACCACGGTCGAAAATTTGATATGTCCAGATTTGATGAAGATAATTTCGACCATGATTTGACGAGCTATGAATTAACAGGAGGCCATCTTAAAATTGATTGTCGAGAATGTCATATTCCTGAATTTATTGCAGATGCGGACATTAAGAAACGGGAAGATACTTTTTTAGGCTTGGAACACGATTGTATTTCCTGTCACGAAGATGTCCACCAAAATACTTTATCGACACAAGATTGTGCTTCCTGTCATGATACAGAAGCTTTTGCACCTGCTACTTTTTTTGACCATGATGACACAGAATATCCATTAACAGGTAAACATGTTGACGTAGAATGTATTGAATGCCACCAAAAAGAGACGAGGAATGGCAAAGAATTCCAAGTTTTCACAGGCTTAGAATTTAACAATTGTATCAGTTGTCACGATGATGTGCATGAGAATAACTTAGGCACCAATTGCAAACAATGTCACTCCACAGAGTCTTTTACCTCTCTGCGGAGAATTCGTCGGTTTGACCATAATACCACCAATTTTCCATTAAAAGGAGCGCATCAGCAAACGGATTGCTTTGAATGTCATAGTCAAAATGAAAGTTTAGTAGACATGTTCCAAGATAGAATGGGCATCCAAACGAATGATTGTGTCGAATGTCACGAAGATGTGCATGATAATAAATTTGGGACAAACTGTATCGAATGTCATAATGAACAGGCTTGGGTCTCGGTGGATTTGGACGTTTTTGACCACAACAGAACCGATTATCCACTAGAAGGAATACACCGAGAAGTAGATTGTAAAGAATGCCATACCACTAATTTGACCGACCCTTTAGCGCATAGTCAATGTGTAGATTGTCATGAGGATTATCACGAAGGACAATTTATGGTAGCGGCTACAGGGTTTACGCCAGATTGTGCGGAATGTCATACCGTAGATGGTTTTAAAGGGTCTTTATTTACGATAGAAAATCACCAAGAAACGAAGTTCCCATTAGAAGGTGCGCATATTGCAACGCCTTGTTTTGCTTGTCATTTACCAGATGACAAATGGGAATTCCGAAATATTGGGGAACGTTGTGTCGATTGTCATGAAGATGTACACGAAGGATTTATTGCCGCCGAATTTTACCCTAATCAAGAATGCACCACTTGTCATACCAATGATAATTGGACGGATAATTTGTTCGACCATACCCTAACTGAATTTGCCCTAGAAGGCGCACATGCCGAAGTGGCTTGCTTGGAATGTCATACGGCAGATGTCGCCAATGGAGAAAATCAATGGGCTGGTTTTGTAGAAACTCCGATGGAATGTGCGAGTTGTCACGAAAATGTCCACGGTACTCAATTTGAAGTCGCAGGCATTACCGATTGCGCTCGTTGTCACGGCGTCAATAACTGGGGCATGGACGATTTTAATCACGATAATACCGCTTTCCCACTAGAAGGGAAACATGTTGAAGTGGCTTGTGAATCTTGCCACAAACCGATAGACGTTAACGGAGAAACCATTACTCAATACAAATTTCCAAGTTTTGAATGTATCGTTTGTCATGGGGATTAATTGAGACATAATAAAAAGGTAACACAACTCTCCTGAGTTGTCCACTTTCAAGATAATTAAAGCCTTGAAAAGGCGACATATCATAGCATAGGGTGTAAACCCTATGGAAAAAATACCAATAATTAAAGCACATAATTCAATTAAATGAGCAATAGTAAAGGTATAAACAAGCATAAAGAAATTCGATATTTTAAGTCTCCAGACTTGAAATGCCTATCTCGTCGTCTCCAGACGACCGAACTCCCTAAAAAGATATGCCAAATTTTAAAAATTTGGCATATCTCCATCTTTCTAATAGGGTTTACTATTAATCTACAAGCCCAAAACCCACACGGCGAGAATCTAAAACTAGATTGCAAAGCCTGTCATAACTCTGACGGTTGGGAAATTGCCATGGATAGTTGGAATTTTGAGGATGCCCCCAAAATTGAATTATCTCAAGCAACGGGCTGGCCATTAGGCACAGATACGGCAAAATTCAATCATTATAATACATTATTTCCACTAAATGGTCAACATCAAGGCGTGGATTGTCGGGAATGCCATGAAAATTTAGTTTTTGAGGAAGCGAGTACCGATTGTATTTCTTGTCACGTTGATTTACACCAAACAACGGTAGGTTCAGATTGTGCGAGATGTCATACGGAGGAAAGTTGGTTGGTCGATAATATTACCGAATTACACCAAGAAAATGGCTTTCCATTATTAGGCGTGCATGCGCAAATTAATTGTATAGAATGCCACGAATCGGAAACTGGATTGCAATTTCCTAGAATTGGGAATGAATGTATCAATTGTCACTTGGAAGATTTTAATGCCACAACGGATCCGAATCACCCAGCATCTGGTTTTTCTCTGGAATGTACCGATTGTCATTTAGTCGAAGGCTTTGATTGGTCTTCCGAATTTATCAATCACGATTTTTTCCCCTTAGTGCAAGGGCATGATATTAATGATTGCAATGCTTGTCATACCAATGGAGATTTTAAAAATACCCCAACGGATTGTGTGGCTTGTCACCAAGAAGATTTTAATACTGCGCAAAGTCCGAATCACATCGCTTCTGATTTCTCTACGAATTGTGTAGATTGTCATACGTTAGAGGTAGATTGGATGCCCGCAGAATATTTAGCACATGATAATTTATTCCCAATTTATAGTGGGTCGCATAATGGCGAATGGGATGCTTGTGTGGATTGTCACTTAAATCCAAATGACTTTTCCGAATTCACTTGTACGACTTGTCACGAAAGAAATGAAACGGATAATGACCACGATGAGGTCAATGGTTATGTTTATAGTTCGCCCGCTTGTTTGGCCTGTCATCCAACGGGTAGCGAAGATGATAATTTTGACCATAATCGAACTCGTTTTCCATTAAGAGGTGCACATATTGGCGTAGATTGTATTGAATGCCATGCCAATGGTTATACTGGTACGCCAACGGATTGTGTAGCTTGTCATACCGATGATTTTAATAGTGCCAAAGACCCTGACCACGTTGCAGGTGGCTTCTCGATGGAATGTCAAGTATGCCACTCAGAACAGGCTTGGGAACCTGCGATATTCGACCACGACCAAACCGATTTCCCACTTCGAGGAGGACATATTGGCGTAGATTGTATTGCTTGTCATGCGGATGGTTATGCAGGTACACCAACAGATTGTGCCGCTTGTCATCAAGAAGATTATGACCAAACAACTAATCCAAATCATAAAGAATTAGGATTCGGCACAGACTGTATAGTTTGTCACACAGAAACAGCTTGGATACCCGCCACTTTTGACCATAATAATACCAATTTCCCATTAACAGGCGGACATATTGGGGTAGATTGTATCGAATGTCATGCCGATGGATATGCAGGAACGCCAACTGATTGTGCCGCTTGTCACCAATTGGATTTTGATAATGCTAAAAGTCCAGACCATCAAAAATTGGGTTTATCCAATGACTGTACTTCCTGTCATACAACTGACCCGAATTGGATGCCAGCCTCTTTTGATATTCACGACCAATTCTATCCATTAAATGGAGCGCATGCAGCTATAAAAAATGATTGTGCCGCTTGTCATAATTCCACTTTCACGAACACCCCAACAGAATGTATTGGTTGTCACCAAAATGATTTTGACAATGCCAGAGACCCGAATCACCGAAGTGCTGGTTTCCCAACTGATTGTACCGAATGTCACAGCGAAGTAGCTTGGGAACCTGCAAATTTTGACCACGATGCCATGTATTTCCCAATTTATAGTGGCCCGCACAGAGGTGAATGGCAACAATGTATAGAATGCCACACGACACCGGGCGACTTTAAAGCCTTTAGTTGTATCCAATGTCACGAACATAATGACCCGAACGATTTACGAGACGAACACAATGATGTAAATGGCTACAAGTATGAAAGTAATGCTTGTTATGAATGTCATCCTAGAGGAGAAAGTGATTAAATTATTGAGTTGCGAGTTACGGGTTGCGAGTTGGGTTAAGCAATGATGGTTATATATTAGGAAAGAAACTATAAATTGAATTTTCCCTAAATATTAAACATCAATTGTTTCCTAACTCGCAACCCGTAACCCGCAACTCGCAACTGTAAAAATCCAAAGAATGAAGTATATAATTCCCATATTATTGCTAGGGATAGCTATTGGTTCGCTCCAAGGGCAATCGGAAATATTGACCCAAAAAGGGACGGTTTCCTTTGTGTCTACGAAGAATGTGTATGTCAAATTTGATAATACCAAGGCATTAAAAATTGGAGACACGCTGTTTTTTAATGAAAATAGTAACATAATTCCGTCTTTAGTAATTACCAATAAATCTTCTACTTCTACAGTTTGCACAAAATTGACGGAGCGGAAATTTCAAAAAGGAGACGAAATAATTGCTAATACGGTGGTAGAAAAGGAAGTGGTCATAGAAGACGTGTTACCCAATGATGAAGTGGCCGTAACTCCACCTAATGCCCCGATTATCACTCCTGAAGAGGATGAAGAACCCGCTACCAAACAACAAATAAGAGGGCGAATTTCTGCCGCTTCTTATAGCAGTTTGTCCAATTATAGAAATAGCCATCGGATGCGGTATGCGATGTCTTTTCGTGGAAATAACTTAGGAGGCTCTAAATTTTCTACGGATGCTTATGTTACTTTTCGGCATACGGTTGGCAAATGGGATGAAGTGAAAAATAATTTAGGACGAGCTTTAAAAATTTATTCTTTATCAGCTAGTTATGACTTCACGCCAAGTACTCGCTTGACTTTAGGGCGAAAAATTAATCCTAGATTGTCTAGTGTAGGGGCAATTGATGGGGCGCAATTTGAGAAAGGATTTGGTAATTTCACTATAGGGGCAGTCGCAGGTACTCGACCAGATTATTCCAATTATGGTTTTAATTCAGGCTTGTTTCAATATGGTGCTTATGCGAGTTTAACGCCTAGTAAAAAATCCAGTTTTAGGCATACCACTTTGGGTTTTATGGAACAGACGAATAATGGTTTAATTGACCGTAGATTTGCTTATTTCCAGCATTCTGGACAATTGACCAAGCAATTACATTTGTTCAGTTCCTTTGAAGTAGACTTGTATGAGAAACTAAATAATACGGTCAATAATCAGCCGCAATTGACCAATTTATATGTGTCCATGCGTTTTCGAGTATCTCGAACCTTGCGGCTATCGGCTTCTTTTGATTCTAGAAAAAATATTATTTACTATGAATCTTATAAAAATTTCATCGACCAATTAATCGAAGATGAAACTCGACAAGGATTACGGTTTGGATTTTCTTTCCGACCAACCAAAAATATTACTTGGGGCATTAATGCAGGGATGCGTTTCCAAAAGAGTCAAAATAATACGGCTAGAAATATTAATACTTACGTCAGTTTGAGTAAGACGTCTTGGTTACCATTTAGAACGACCATCCGAGCCAGTATTTTAGAGACAGATTTTTTGAATAGTAGAATTTATGGTATCCGCTTTTCTAAGCCGTTGGTTAAGAAAAAACTGAACGCTGAATTGTATTACCGAAATGTCAATTATTTATACCGAAATAGTGAATCTGGAACGGCGGTTCGGCAGCATATTGGTGGGGCAAGTTTATCTTATAGATTGTCTAAAAAATTAAGTTGGCATTTGTTTTATGAAGGCACTTTTGATAAAAGGAATCCAACTTTTACTCGAATAAATATGCGGATTATTAAGCGATTTTGATGCTCAATTCCAATTCACCGATTGTTGAAGTCTCCAGACTCAACGGGGTATCTGGTCGTCTCCTCCTGACGACCGAAAATTGGAATGCAATTTTATTACAGTCGTCTGGAGACGACAAGATAGTGATTTCAAGTCTGGAGACTTAAAATATCGGTTTTTAAAATTATTTAAAATCAAAACATCATGTCCATAAAAAAAGCAAAAATACTCCTAGCAGGCTTAATCTTAATTATGATAAACGCTTGCGATTCTGGTCCAAAAGTCATTGAAAGTCAGTCTACTCAAACCGCAAAAGCAGAAATTACTGCCAATAGCATTCCTGCTTTACAAGAGTTGGGCAAAACGGGTCATTCGGCTGGAGACGGGCATAATCATGCTAACGCAAACGAACATAAAGTAGTCGTAGAAGAAGTCCTCAATACCAAAAAATACACCTACATGAATGTAAAGGAAAACGGCAAAAAACATTGGATTGCTATTCCAAAAAATGAAGTTGCAGTAGGCGAAACCTACATTTACCAAGGTGGTTTATTAAAGAAAAATTTCTTCAGTAGAGAATACGACCGAACTTTTGAAACAATTTATTTAGTCTCTAAAATTAGAAAAGTAAGGGGCGGTACAAATGGTAATAATTCAGCTTTAGAAGAAGCATTATCTAAAACCAAAGTTGGGGCTTCACTAGATGTAAAAGTAGGCAAAGTTAAACAAGCAGAAGGAGCTATCTCCATCGCCAAATTGTTTAAAAATAAAGAAAAATATAAGAATCAATCCGTCAAAATTACAGGCAAATGTGTCAAAGTCAATCCTAAAATTATGGGCCGTAATTGGATACACCTACAAGATGGTTCAGGCGACGAATTGGATTTAACTATCACTACTGCGCAAGATATTCCGCTAGGTGCCGTCTTAACGGTAGAAGGAGTGATTGCTTTGGATAAAGATTTTGGTTCTGGCTATCGCTATGATATAATTATGGAAGGGGCGGAGATGAAGTGAAAGAAAGGTATAGAGGTGACGAGGTTACAAGGTATAAAGGAAGGACGCTAGGATATTGTCTGTCTGTCAACCCCTTCCGTTCTTTTAACCTCTATACCTCGCAACCCTGTAACCTTGACACCTTGTTACCTTTCAGCCTCTAAACCTTGAAACCTCTATAATATGAATGTGTTAAAAAAAATATCGAATAAACTCTTTTCCACCACCGCATCTGGTATGTATATGATAATCTTTGCCATTGCTATTGCGGCGGCCACTTTTGTCGAAAATGATTTTGGGACTAGTTCTGCTCAAAAAATCATTTTTAAGGCGAGGTGGTTTGAATTATTATTGGCTTTATTTGCGATGGCAAATTTGGTTAATATGCTCAAATTTAACCTAATCAAACAAAAAAAATGGGCGACTTTAGCCTTTCATGCCTCCATGACTATCATCTTATTAGGCGCTGGGGTAACGCGTTACTTTGGCTTTGAAGGCATGATGCATATCCGACAAGATAGCAGTTCGAGTTATTTCCTTTCCGCAGATACTTACCTTAATTTTGAAGCGACCCAAAAGGGCGAAAAATTTGTCTTTGATGAACCTGTTTTATTTGCCACGTTAGGGGATAATTCTTTTGAAGAAGAATACAGCGTTGGCGGTCAGGAATTCAAAGTAGAAGTAACCGAATTCATGCCCAATCCAAAAGAAAAAATGGTAGACGATGACGAAGGTTTACCTACCTTAAAAGTGGTGATTGGTGGGGCAAATGGACGAGAAGAATATTATGTCAAACAAGGCACTCGTAGCAGAATTAGAGGTACACTCTTCAATTTTGCTACACCAGAAATGCCCAATGCTTTTAATATTAAATATGAGAATGACGAATTGTTTGCCAAAGCGAGTGTAGAATACAAACAAACGGTGATGGCTTCGCAAACTCAAAGTACTTTAGAAGCAGGGGTTTATCATCCCTTAAAGTTGCGTAGTTTATATAATAATGGGCGACAAAGCTTTGTTTTTGGACAGTTTTCTCCGAATGCTAGAGTGGAAATGATTTCTGAATCCCAGAAAATGAAGAGTAACAGTATGGGTGGGATTCGAGTCAAAGTAAGTAACGGAGACAAGGTACAAGAACAGTTGATTTTTGGCGCAAAAGGCTTAGAAGGTAGACCGAGAATGTTTGCAGTTGGCAATACCCAATTAGCGATTTCTTATGGGGCAAAAAGAATGCAATTGCCTTTCTCTTTATACTTACGAGAATTTATTTTAGAAAAATATCCAGGTACCAATTCCGCTTCTTCTTATGCCAGCGAAGTCACTTTAATTGACCCAAGAACAGGGATAGAAAGAGAGCAGCGAATTTTCATGAATAATATTATGGACCATGACGGTTATCGCTTTTTCCAATCTTCTTTTGACCAAGATGAATTAGGGACTTATTTGAGTGTCAATTATGATTTCTGGGGGACTTGGATTTCTTATTTAGGCTATGGTATTTTGACCATTGGTATGTTTCTAACTTTCTTTACAAAGAATAGTCGTTTCCAACAGTTGGCTAGGAATAATAAAAAATTACAAGGTGTGCCTAAAGTGGCGACGATATTAATCATTGGCTTGCTGCTACATATTGGTTCTCCGCTACAAGCAAACGCACCGCCGCCTTTAAAAAATACCCCGCAAATTGACTTGAATCACGCTACCAAATTTGGTTATTTGGTGATGCAAGACCATCGAGGTCGGATGAAGCCTATGAATACCTATACAAGTGAAATTCTTAGAAAATTATCCCGTAAATCGGCATTGTACGGGCTCACTTCCGAGCAGATTATTTTAGGTATGGCAGCGCATTCTAAAAACTGGTACCACGTGCCCTTAATTAAAATGGGTAAGCATCAAGAGACCTTGAGGTTGATTCCAGTCAAAGGAGATTTAGCCAAATACAGCGATTTTTTTGACACCAATGGTGCGTATAAACTAAAACAAGCGGTTCGAGATGCGTATAATACGCCTAAGAAAGATCGGGGTGTTTTTGAAAAAGAAATGATGAAATTGGATGAAAAAATCAATATTGTGAGTATGGTTTTTTCGGGTAATTTCATGAAGGTGTTTCCTGTTCCAGGCGATGAAAATAATACTTGGGAAGCGCCTGTTGGTAGTCATGGAAACGGGCAGGCTGGTGATTCCTTTAGTAGAAAATTCTATTCCGCTTATATCCCAACCCTTAAAACAGCGATGGCTGATAGAGATTGGAATTTAGCCAATCGCTTGATTGATGAATTAGGGCAATACCAACAAAAATTTGGCGCTACAGTCATTCCTTCAGAAACTAAAATTAAAGCAGAATTATTACTCAATGAAATGAGCGTTTTTAGTCGTTTAGCAAGTGCTTATGCTTTATTGGGATTTTCTTTTTTAGGACTATTATTTGCTACGGTTTTTAAGCCCACGATTAATATCAAGACAGCAACCAAAATCACCTTAGGTTTATTTACCACTTGTTTTTTGTTGCATACTTTAGGCTTGGGCTTGCGTTGGTATGTTTCTGGTCGAGCGCCTTGGAGTAATGGGTATGAATCCATGATTTACATTGCGTTTACCACTACCCTAGCGGGCTTATTATTCAGTCGAAAATCAACGGGTGGATTAGCCGCCACTTGTATCCTATCTTCCACTATTCTATTGGTTGCAGGTTTAAGTTGGTTAGATCCAGAAATCACGCCTTTAGTACCCGTTTTAAAGTCTTATTGGTTGACGATTCACGTTTCCCTAGAGGCTGGCAGTTATGGCTTTTTGATGTTAGGCGCAATTATTGGCGTCATCAATTTGTTGTTTATGATTTTTAGAAATCAAAAAAACGCCAAGAATGTCAATCGAATGATCAAAGAACTCGGTCAAATTAGCGAAATGACCTTAATGGGTGGTTTATTTATGGTCAGCGTCGGTACGTATTTAGGAGGAGTTTGGGCGAATGAATCTTGGGGTAGATACTGGGGTTGGGATGCCAAAGAGACATGGGCATTGGTGACTATTTTAGTTTATGCTTTTATCTTACACATGCGTTTTATCCCTGGTTTACGAGGGGCTTATGCCTATAATGTAGGTACTCTTTTTGGCTGGGCTTCCGTTATTATGACTTATTTTGGGGTGAATTATTATTTATCTGGTTTGCACTCTTATGCTGCTGGTGACCCTGTGCCGATTCCTAGTTTTGTTTATTATGCGGTGGCGATTTTGACGATTATTAGTTTGTTGGCTGGGTGGCGGAATTCGGTTTTTAAGAAGGCGTAAAAAATATTAGTAGAAATAACACATTCATTTTGACAATTCTCTCAATTAAACTAACAGGTAATACTATGTATTGCCTGTTTTTTTGTGAATAAAATTTCCTTACAGTTTATGCTGCCGACAAAGAAATTTGAATTTTAGTACCATCTCCACTAGCTTGTTTCTGATTAGTTTCTAAACTAGATTTTAACCATTTCTGAAATAAAACATCAATATCATCTGGTTTTACCGCTAAGAATAACAATAGTAAAGTTTTGTCCCAATTATAAAGGCGGGCTAAATGGCTAACTACATTATTTATCTGAAAGTTAAAATCTTCTGCTTGGTCATTCCGAGGAATATGGAAACGAGGTTGTTCTTCCTCCGTTTTTTTAGTTCCTGTAGGTTTTAAAATGTAATACATTTCATTTGTATCCGCTAATTTCCATCCTTTAAAAAGCATAAAGGCTAATACTGCTTCTGACTTGGCAACACCTAGATTCATAGATTTGGATTTTTTAACCATAGCAATATCAAATAAGTCCTGCTTCCCGCATTTCCTCCTTCAATGCTCTAAAATTACGAAATTCTACGACCAAATCATCAATAAATTGACGAGCTTCTGCTTCATAGCCTTTTATTTTCAATAGATGCTGCATCCACTTTGCTACTCCAGCATATACTCCTCGACCTCGGCCTGTTCGAAGTGCTTCTTTCACCCGAGTCTGAAGTATCTCGAAACAATCTTCTGGATATACATTTAAAATAAGAGGGATTATATTATTTAAATTACCCTCAGAAGAAGACCAGCCATCTGCTTGGCTAGGATGTTTTTTAACAATTGCTAATATTTTTTCGTATTGCCCTTCTTCGGCTAGCATTTCTACATGGAAATCCATCCATTTTTTATTTTTGACAACAAAATATATACGTTCGTCTTGATTTAAATAAGTTTGAAGCGTTCGGTATTTTTCTATATTTCTAGAAGCTCCAACGTAGAAAGATAGCACTTTGATATAGAACTCTTTATCTACTTCTGGTTGAATGACTTCAAGAATAGTTGCATACATTTTTAAAGGAAATAATTGAAAAGCTTTTTTAGCAATTCGGTATAAATCCTTTTCGCTTCTTTCTTTAGCATAACGTTCGAGCAATTGCCGCATAATGGTTTCATCATTTTCGGCAAAAGATTCTGCTGTCACCACCCAATCTTTTTTACTTCCTTTTAGTTGAGCAATATTCAGAAAAACCTTAGCAGTATCTTTATTTTTTAAATCATGCTTTAATAATAATTGTTCTAAATGAGTAGCCGTTTCTCCGTTTGTTAGTAAAGTTAAAAAAAGCGGCTCGAATACTTCTAAATCATACACAATATTCCTATCGAACCAATCATTTTCTACTAGACTTTCTTTGTATTTTGACTTCCAATATTGCACTCTTTCCATTATAAGGTCAAAGACTGAGGTTATCGCAATATCTGTTTTATTAATCTCTGAAATAAAAGGTAATAATTCGTGCATTTTTTCTTGAAAAATATCGGAACAATTATCATTATAGTCTTCAAAAACGTCTTCCTCGTCGTAGCCTGGTTCAAAAACATCATTATGCCCCTCATACATGGCTAATAATACTTTTATCCCATCTAGTAAATTGCCTTTTTTGAAAAACCCTTTGGCTTCTTTAGTAAATGCCCCAAAACCTTTTTTCCTTAACATCATCTCTGCCCCTTCCCAAGCAGCTTCGTATTGAGGCACATAACTTCGGTCACCTTGGTCAAAGTATTCATAAACCGACTCCATATCGAACTGCATTCCGCTTAATTTCTTACGTACTTTTTTACGATATTTTTCTATATCTATAAAACTCAGCACAGGCGATTTGACCATTTGAACTTCCTTCTCCCAATTAGTAATGAATTTTTGAAATTGCTTGCGCAAATCGGCATCTTTAGCAAATAATTGTTCTAAAAAAGTTGTCTGTTGTTTAAGTGTTGTCTTCTTCACAACAGTATGGTAAAAATTGGTAGATTTTGATATTGCCATTGTTAATTTTTTAGGCAAATTTAAAAATTTATCTTTTAGTTACTAAAGATATTTTCCCTAATCAAACTTCCCACTCCACCCAATCCGCATGCCCATTCGTCAAAGCGACCAACTCACTAGATTTCTCCCCATCTTTATAAGCCGTCAACACCACTAAAACACCCGTCCGCCCATAATCATGCCTCAAAACACTAGCCGCTTCAGCAGCCAAGTAATAAAAATCTCGCTCCTGTCCAATTTCATCCAACATCGCCCAAAATTCAGTCTTAGCAGCTTGCGTAAATTGATACAACACATGTGTATGATAAATCACCAATGGAATGGCTGGATCTTGGTTCTGAATGATTCGTTTAAAATCGCTTATCTCAACTGCTTTTATCAATTCAACCGTAGAATTTTGCGCTAATTCAATGGCTTGTTCCATGCGCTGAAACCGTTGTTGCCTATCGGGCCAAATCAATGCTTTTAACCATAGGGCATTTTCAGGCACTTTTATATCCAAAGGATTTTGGTCAATGCCAATTTTGTTTTTAATGGTAATTCGCTTTCTTTTGAAGTGTTTAGAGCTTCCAGAACTTGAAGTTCTGGAAGCTCTTTTCATAGTAGAAAAATTCGGCAACTCCCCTACCCTAATTTCACTATTGATTTTAACTGGGCTATTGCCAAATTTTCCTTTTGTACCATAATCATATTCATATAAATCAAAATTCAAAGTCAAACCTGCACTTGTGCCAATATCAATTAAGTTAATTGTTGTCTTATCTTCAAATAAAGAAAAAATAATGGGCATCAAATAAGCTGACCGATTCAGGGCATTGGTTTGAACAATTTTAGTGGTTAGTATATTTTTAATGGATTCCGCATTGAAAATACAGAAGTCTTTGAACCGTTTAAAAGGTAATTTGCTTTTCGTAGTAGTATTTATAGAAGGATAATAGTTGGCTAATTCAGCACTCGGATTTTTTAATAACAAAAAATGAACTGCGCCTAAAAAAAGATTGGGCATCGGTTGTCCTTGTCGGCAAAAGGAAGCTAAATTTAGGAGTTCTTCATCTGCTGCTATTTGGGTGGATAGTGCATAATAAAAGGGCGAGACATTTAAACATTCCTTTTCGGCAAACCGAATAAACCATTTTTGCCGCTTTTCTTTTTCTAAGTATTGGTAATTCATTTTCGTTATTTATATTTAGTTAATCTGCAAGTACTTGATTAAATACCCATCATTAAAAGATTGATAAAGTAAGAGAATAGATAAAATAGACCTTCCTCATTTTTCTCCTAAAAAGTAAATATACTTGACTATTCACCAAAACACATTTTTATTTTTACTAATTTAAATTAGTTTAATTAATTGATTTTCAAACATTTATACTTAAACTACTAAATTAAAAACCGACAACAAATCCTATTTTAAATTTTAAAAATGTTGAACTTATTTAAAAAGTGTATTTGTTACGAGCTGACACTATGCCTACCTTTATCGCATGGTTTAACAAAAGACATTAAAATAGTTCATAGTTAAATGTAGTAGTCTTTATTGCATCGCAATTTCGAGAAGCTGTCTGTTAGGCAGCTTCTTTTTTTATGCGCACTTCTCCCCTTTTAGATTCAACTTAAGCTTAAGCGGCATTTACCTCAAAGACCGCCGACTCTCAATCACCACCGTCAACAAAATCAAACTCCCACCAATCAAACTACGCCCACTTGGAATTTCTCCTAAAAATAGTATCGCCACGATAATCCCAAAAATGGGTTGAACACTAGACATAATACTAGCGGTACTTACCGAAAAATGATTCAAGCTGCTTAAAAATAAGGTATGTCCAACAGCAGTAGTGACTAAGCCTAGAAAAATTAAGTAAGGCAATTGAGTACTTACGGTTTCTGTTGGAAAAATAAACAAAACAGGCAATAATATTACTGCACACACGAACAATTGATAAAACATTAATATCGAACTATTGAAACTAGTGATTTTTCTTTTGAGAATTAAATTTCTGATAGTCCAGGAAAAAGCAGCTACTAAACCCATAAATAAACCTTGCGTTAAGCTATTGTCAATATCAAAAGTAGGCGCTAAAAAATAAATGCCCAATAAGACCATCCCTGCCATCAACAAATGGACTATTTGAAAGGGCGTTTTAAAAAAAAGCGGTTCCAATAAAGTGGTCATTGCAGGAAAAGTAAAAAGCGCCAACATACCGATTGCTACATTCGACCATTGTAAAGCATAAAAATAGCATACAAAGTTACCTGCCAAAAATACACCCGACAGAAAAATGGTTAAACCGTGTTCTTTCACATCAAATCGAAAATCATAGTTTTTCCACCAACAAAAAGCACCGATAAATAATAAGGCAAGAAAAGCGCGATACCAGATGATTAGCGGCGGCGGCAAATTGATAAATCTACCTAATGCGCCCGAGGTAGACAAGCATAACATGGAAAAATTAAGTAAGAGGATATGCTGGATATTCGTATTTTTCATCCTGCAAACATACTCCATTAACATCAATTTGGGAATTAAATAAAAAAACTTAGGTTTTACGAATGCTCCTTATTAACTTTCTTCTTTTTTAACACTTACTTCACTCCTTTAAAAATAAGCGGTTAAATGAATTCATTTGCCTTTAGACAGGGAAAAGATATGCCAAATTTTAAAGATCTACCGTATGCAGACAAATGGGTAAATACAGAAATACGGGGTCGAAGCGATGCTCCTTTGGGAATTCTTTGTAAATTTTGTACTACAGACAGCACCAGAGCGATGCTCTTTTGGCTAATAATAGGAGCTTTAGCTTCGATACCGTCTGTAGAATTTCCAATTTTCCGACTTTTTCTAAGGCGCATCGCGTCGTCACCGTCTATTGTCTATTTGTGTGCATTTCGTAGATCTCAAAGATTTGGCATATCTAAGCACCATCTAAAACATTCCGAATAAATGAAATCATTTAACACCAAAATTAACTGATTTATGAAAAAAATGAATAGAAGAACGTTTACTGCCACCTTTACTTTAGGCATTGGTTTGGCAGCTAGTATGCCTTCTGCATGTGCCGTTACAGAATCTAAAAGTGAAAAGCAATTAGGCATCGCTTTGGTTGGTTTAGGCAGTTATAGTGAATATCAATTAGCGCCTTCTTTGCAAGAAACCAACCATTGTCGTTTAGCAGGTATCGTAACGGGCACCCCTGCCAAGGAAAAAAAATGGGCAGAAAAATATAATATCCCAGCAGCCAATATTTATAATTACGACAATTTTGATACGATAGCTGATAATAAGGATATTGACATCGTTTATGTAGTGCTACCTAATTCCATGCATGCCGATTTTTGTATCCGAGCAGCTAAGGCGGGTAAACATGTTATTTGTGAAAAACCAATGGCGGTAAGTGTGGCTGAATGCGATGCGATTATGGAGGCGTGTGAAAAGGCAGGTGTAAAATTGAGTGTTGGCTATCGCTTACATTCTGAGCCTTATACCCAAGAATTGATGCGTATCGTCAAAGAGAAAACGTATGGCGAAGTTCGTTATGTTACTGCCGAGGCGGCCTATATTTCTAGAGGGAATCCGAATCAATGGCGGTTAGATAGAAAATTATCGGGTGGTGGTGCTTTGATGAACATGGGCGTCTATTCCATTCAAAGTGCTATTTATGGAAGTGGCATGAATCCTATTGCTGTTGCTGCCCAAGAATTTAGTACTCGACCTGACTATTTTAAAGAGACAGATGAAACGATTACTGCACAATTTGAATTTCCTAACGGTGCAGTTGGCAATATTTTCACCTCTCATAATGTGAATGTCAATCGGCATTATTCTAATTTTGATAAAGGTTGGGTAGAACTCAGTCCTGCTAATAATTATGGCCCTTTGAGTGGTCGAACTTCTGATGGAACCGTATTGAAATTTTCACATCAACGACAACAAGGTTTGCAAATGGATGATTTTTCTAAGCATATCATGCAAGGCACACCGAATGTTGCGCCTGGGGAAATGGGCAAACGGGATATGATTATTGTCGAGGCTATTTATCAGTCTATTCAGGAAGGTGGGAAGAAGATTTCACTAGATTTGGGAACTATGGGGATTGTTTAGCGGATGAACAGTTATAACTTATTAGATAATCAACTAAAAAAATAGTGTTTTTCACTATTCTATAAAAGAAAATCTCCAATCCGTTGTCCTTTAATTATCCGCTGTAGAAAATTAATACAACGGATAATTAAAGGACAACGGATTTATTATTCAGATGCCAACACCTCCGAAGGATTCCTTCGAGTAGTCCGTAACAACTGGTAAAAAATAACCAATATAGAAATGCCAATGCAAACAAAAGTTGCCAGTAATAATAGCGTCCCATTTAACTCAATATGATACGCATAATTAGTTAACCAGTCATTCGCAAAATAATAAGCGGTCGGTAAAGCAATAAGCAATGCCACTAGAAAAACCTTCAAAAAATCTTTGCCAAGCAAGTGAAGTAAACTAAATTGGGTCGCACCCAAAATTCGGCGGATGCTAATTTCTTTAAGTTTGAGTTGGGCAACGAAGTTAATCAGCCCAAATAAACCAATGATGGAAATAATGATGGCTAAGAAAGTGAACGCACCAATCAAGACGCTAAATTTTCGCTCTGTAGCATAAGCAGCCGCAAAAGCTTCATCTACAAAATTATAGACCAATGGATCAGGAGAAAAGGTTTGCCAGATTTCTTCTACTTCGCTTAGTAAATTAGGAATATTATCGGTTTTTAATTTTATAAATAAGTTGTCAGGGCTTACCCGAGCGCCACTTGGAAAAATGAAATAGGCAGTTGGCGCAACTTGCGCATGCAGCGTAGTATGATGATGGTCTTCGGCTACACCAATAATGGTTCTCGCTCGTCCTGCAATGGTTACTTGTTGACCAAGCATATCCGATTTATTGATTAAGGAAAAAGCTTTTTCGTTTAGAATAACACTTCTTGCTGAATCAACTATGTAATCATTGGTGAAATTCCGACCTGCTTTTAAATCAATGGCTAAAAGATTAAAATAATCTTGGTCTACCCCAATGATGTCTATTGGAATAGGCTGTTTTAAATTCGACCCATTCCAGTTTAAATCCCAAGTGTTATTTAAGGCACTTGGTAAATCTTCTCCTGTTGCAGTCACGGCTAAAACATTCGGAATTTGACTTATTTTTTCTTTTAATAAATTTAGTTTGTCCTGAACATCTCGGTCGTCCACCGCAAGATGGAGCAATTGACTGGAATCAAATCCTTTATCAAAATTTTTCAGGTATTCGTACTGATTATAAATGACTAAAGTGGCGACCAATAAAACCAAAGTTACCGCATATTGAACGCCTACAAATAATTTTCTAGTCAATGACCATTGAGTTACTTTAAATTGAATAGTCGAATTGTTGTCTGATAAGGAAGGTAGTTTTGCCATCGCCAAAGCGGGCAATATACCTACCATAAAACCTAAACTTATTAGTGCTAAAACAATCATTGCCCAATCACTCCAAGTTAATAATCCTAGCGATAAATCTAGGCTGACTAAGCTATTTAATTGAGGCAAGAAAAAACTAACCAAAGCGATAGCGCCCAAACCACTAACGACCATAAATAAGATAGACTCCGCCATAAATTGCGAGATAATGCTGCCTTTTTGAGAACCTAAGACTTTTCTAACGCCGATTTCTTTAGTTCTAGTAACCGCCCTTGCTGTTGCTAAATTCACATAATTCATTAGTGAAATCAATAAAATTAAGATACCTATGGCTGCAAAAATTGTTAAGTTTTTAATGCTGCCTGCAAAACTACTTTTAGCAATATCTTGGGAATATAAATAAACTTTATTAAACGGTTGAAAAGCCATTCCAAACTGTGCAGGAAAATCGTCTCCGAGGCGTTTTTTTAATAAGGTAGGAATGCCTGCTTCTATTTCTGCTATCCGATTATCGGGTACTTGAATATAAGTACGCAACCAAGAGAAACCCCATTGGGTTAATAAATTACCATACAAATTTTCCGCATTTGCCATAGCTCCAAGTCCACTAAATTGAATATGGGAGTTTTTAGGCGGGTCTTCTACTATCCCATTGACGACCATTATAAATTCTTGATTGCCATCATAAACTTTGACCTTTATGGTTTTTCCCAACGCATTTTCAGTATTAAATAACTGTAAACTTTTACTTCTAGTGATCACCAAACTATTGACTTTATCTAAACAAGTCGCTGGGTCACCATGAATAAACTTAAAGGTAAATAATTCAAAAAATGTGGAATCTGCCCAGAAAAAATCTTCTACTAAAATAGGCTTCACCTCTCCAATTTTCACAGGGTCGTTGCCAAATCTACAAACCGAAATAAAGGGAAATTCCTCTTTCAAGGTTGCCCCGTGTAAAGAAGAAGTCGCCTGACCTCTTGTGCCCGAAGTTGGGTCATATCGAAGTACTCGATAGAGGCTATCACTCTGGGTATGCATTTGGTCAAAAGCCAATTCACTTTTTAAAAATAAGCCAATATAAAAAGCGGCGGCTATCCCTAATAATAAGCCTAAAAACTGAACAGTAGTCGCCGACTTATATTTAGCGGCATGTCGAATGGCTACTTTTAAATGGTGATTGTACATAGTCATAGTTTGAAGGTGCTTAAATCCAGGAAGTCGATACCAACGAAGGGAGAAAAAGGTATTCCAAATAAATTTGCGTCTTGCTTTTGGCAACCCAAATTCGGCGACATCTCTATCAAAGAGTTCTAAAAGGTCGCCTTCTAGTTCATCCAAAAAAGAATCGGCACAGGTCTTTTCTAAAAACCATAAAGCCCATTTGGGTGGTTGTTCATTCATAACCGAAAGAGGTTTTAGGCATTAAATTCCACAACTTTTCTCGTTGCTCCCTTACCCTTCTTAAGGTCTGCTCCCCAGCCAAATTAATTCGATACAAGCGTTTGCTCCGCCCTCCCCTAACGGGTGATGCTGGACCTTTAAAAGATTCTATAAACCCTTTTTTCTCCAACCTATTTAAGGTCGCATGAATGGTACTCACACTTGCCTTTCGGTTAGTATGGGTCGCTATTTCATCCATCACCGTGATGCCATACGCTTCACCGTTTAAGATGCCAACTGCTAATAAAATTAGCTCTTCGAATTCGCCTAAATTTGTTCCTTTCATAATATTATCCGTAATTGCCAAACAAATATAGTTTATATTATCCGTAATTGCCAAACAAATAGATTAGTTTCACTAATATTCAAGTTTTTTGATAAGTTTTTTAAGGTGTCAAAAGTAGTGAACAGTTATTTTCCCCATATTGGGTAGTTACCTGAAAAAGTCTGCTATTACGGACTAACTTCCCATTACTTCGTAATTTTAAAAACTAATTTATTATCAACCTATTGGGTAAACTTGTCAGTTTTTCAATTTTTTCATGAAAAGCCCCTTTAATATATTAGATAAAATAATTATATTTACACGCTCAATTATTGCACACTTCCAAACTAATTGCTAAAAAAAGAAATCCCTCCTGAACAGCTTGTTCTATGCAACAAGCCAAAATATAATATAAAATATATTCGTTAACCCAGAAATGACCTTTCCATAAGATTCAACAAAGAATCTAGATGGACTGGAATAGTATTTGTAATATCAATTTATAGAATGGCTTTTAAAGCACGATACGCAATAAAAACAAAACTGCCTTCCTTAGACAATGCATTAAACACCACACTTACCCATAGTTCTTTTAATTACTTATTATCAACACGAAGAGAAGAAAATATGGAAACAACATCGAAAGTGACGGTTCAAATTAGAATGGGAAAGAATCTACATTATTGTGCAGAGAAACTAAAGCAAAAAATACCTATTCAAACTTTTCCTTTTGGATTTTATTTAAAGTATTTGAAATCTGAAACAAAATTACATCAAAGAATCTTAAATTATTTTAAACCAATTGATAAGGAAATAGAAAATATTGCACAACTCGATAAATACTTAATTCTAGATGAAAACAGTACTTATCATATACCTGAATTTTATTTTCAGAATACTTCTGTTTTTGCCTCTTTTTTAAAAGATTTCTCAGTTGGTGTTCAATTCTTTAATATTCCAACTAAATCTACTATTCAAGTAAAAGAATTGGTACTAATTTCAGAAAGTTATTAATCCTCTGCTAAATCCAACTCTTTCAAGGCTTGGATAGAATCTGAGGTAGCATCATGTTCTCCTGGCGCTATCGTTTCCATAGTTGTGTCTTCGCCTAAATAATGTAATTTTAGCTGCCCTCCAGCAGCAACTCGTCTGGAATTGTCAATATAAGGCGAATAGAATTTTTTATTTTCTTGTGGAGCCTCCAAAACATTAATCGTCGAAAAACTTAATGGCTTTTTTGAGAAATGATCTAATAACTGAATAACCATTGCAGTTCCCTGCTTAGAGGTATGGGAAAGGTTTACTAAGCATCGTAATTGTCGCACTTTTCCTCCACGTTTATGTTCTAATATAGCGCTATAATCCTTATTTAATCTAAAAATAGAAATCCACACCTTCTTTTGTTCTACATTATCTTTTTTTGGCGTAAGCACCTTATATACAATATAAGTGCCTATAAAATCTTCTAAATCTGATAATTTATAACCATTCCCTGGCACTTTAAAAAAAGGAGCTTCATCAATTAATTCTATAGGATACCCTCTATAGCGTTCCCGATTTAAGTTTAAATGTCGATGAATAGAAAGTAATAAAGGATTCTCCGCTAAAGGAATCGATTCATCTATCAAATCTTTTTTAACCAAGAACACTTCTGAAAATATAGGTTCTTCATTCTTTAAAGATACGCCTAATAAAGTGCCAGTTAATAAATCTACATCTATCAATTTTTTACGCTGGGTATCTATTTTCAAAAATAGTTGGTGTGCTTTCTCCGCGTCATTTCTTGTTAGGGAAAGGTCAATAATATTGTTGGTTTGTTTTAATGGTCCTCCATAAATATTCTTGGACTCTTTATTATGAAATTTCTCAATTACTGCTTTTTTTTCTACTTGATTCATCCTTAAATCAAAACATTTTACTTCAAAAACATCTAAGTTCGTACTAAAATAATAGCAATAATAATCAAATTCAACTGGTGGTTGGTCAACTCCGTATCGCTTAATTAGATTGTATAAGACCTTATCCAAGGTAAAATTTCCTTCCTCCTCCTTTTCCAGAATCTTCTTAGCTCCGCTATAATAGGTGCCAATTTTTTTACTATTTATTAGTTTTGCTAGACTGGCTAAGACTTTTGAATCTTCCGTATTATTGTTATTTAATTCCAATCGCAATCTTATTTCTTCTACCGCTCTCTTATTTTCTTCAATCAATAAATACTCTCGACAATCCTTGTCTGCTACCATTGCTTGGGCAAGTGGATATTTTTTATAAATATCCTTTCCGCTAGCGGCGAAAGCCATTGAATTAGCATACTTCTTTAATTTAATTTTTTTGGCATCGCAGAATTTCAATAAATCTTTTTGATGTCTTTTTAAGCAGTTGTCGATGTACTTTTTAATGTCTTTTGCTGGAATGGTTATATCCTTCATAAAGAAATTCCCTTTTCTTGTGTATATGTTGGTTAATAGTGTTTCTTTTTTTGGCTTTCGGCAAATCTTTTTCGATATAAATCAATACATCAGATTGATTTACACACCCCTAATTAATTAATTATCAACAGCTTATAAGAAAGGAGAGAATTGTAAGAGAAAAAAAACTCTTGTAATGTCTCATCAGGAGAGAAAAATTAAATTCTATTTTTTCTCTTTTTTAGCAAATATATTAAATATTATTTTATTCGTAACAACTTACTAAATAGAATATTATAAATATTATAATTTTTCATTTAAAATAGAGAAAATAACTAGGAGAAAACTTGGGAGAATTTTAATTCGTGGGAAATACAGGTAGGAAAAAATAACTACTATCTAGCTTTAGCTTTGTGCTATTCATTAATGTTTAGCGCTGAACTTAATGACATTTCTATAAAACAACATGTTTAATTAAAAAATGAACAACTTCCATGAAATCTATTCAAATTCTATTCCAAAAATGGCAATCAACTAAAATGTCTTTTTTAGCAATTGCCTTAACAGCAGCATGCTTCACTAGTTCTTCTGTGAATGCGCTTACAATGGTCTCCGTAAATATTACTGTACAAAAAGAAACTATATACACCGTAAAAAACAATAGAACTACAATACCTACCAATATAATTGGTTCCGTTCCTGTAAAGCCCTTAGCTAATGGATATGAGGAGTTTTTATTACAAATTAGCGCCTCCCGAAACGAAGTGCGCATTCGAGAGTTAGCTGCTTTTTTTCAAGAAATGGGGTTTGTGGTTTACCTGATTATAGAAAAAACAGCCCCCTACCCTTTTAAACTAATTATTGGTAATGCTGGGGATTCATGGGCCTCGGCACGAACATTTAAAGAACAGCATAAAAGTATGATTCCACAAGATGCTTTTATTCATCGTCCTCACACTATCACTCAAACACTACTTCCTTTTAAAGACTAGTACACGCTTTTTTAAGGATTTGTAATTGGTTAAACAGCGACCATTTTCTATAAAAATGATCTCTATTAACTACTGACTTCACCTACCGGTATGCAGGTAACGTGCCTGCTTCACCCTGTATTGCTATGCCTTTTTTTAAGGTGGAAAGGACTGGTTTTATCTAGCTGCAGCATGGTAAAAACGAGCTTTCGACCTTAATAACTCCCTTTTAATTTACAAAAATCAAACAATATGTTACCTACATTTTGGTTAGCTTGGTCGATTATCACGACCGATGTATTAGGTCTATAATCCTATACTAAAAAAACTAGTGCCTTCCTTTTATTAATTTAAAAGGTCGGTGCTACCTTTTTTAATAACCAAACCCTGTAGACTAAAAGAGTCGTATTAATAATCTCTTCTCTTAATATTTTTTCATTAAATGCTTGGGTCATTTTCTTAACGAAATTCAATAAATTTAATGAGCCTGTTATAGTCGCAGGGTGAAGTGTCTCATTTCTTTCAAAATAGATTTTATAAGCCTTGCAGTAATTTTTGAATTGCGTACTATTAGGATGTTTCTCGAAATGGGTACATAATAACAACCATCTTATCCGTTGTGCATGGTCCAAATCTAGTGCTTTGACGGTATTTAATAAGAAAAATACTTGATCATAATCTTTTGCTTCAAATGCAATGATTGCCTTAGCTATATGAAGGCTGTCTTGTTTAAGTTGCTTAGGTGCGATTAGAGATTCATAGTCTTTTATAAACTGAATAATCCAATCTTTTTCTCCTAATTTAACGCCCAATTCTACTACATTATTAAAGTCTGTATAGGAAATATAACCACCATTGAGAATCTTACCTTCTTTTAGCAAAAAGCGATATAAATCAAAAATGTCTTGTATAAATTTTAATTGACCTATTCGGATTTTTTGGTTGCAATAATTGATTAAATGGGCAATAAAAATAGAAAAATCTTCGTCACTAAAACCTGTTAGTTTTTCTAAGGCAAAGTTTTTTGCTATTACAAAGCTCTTTTCATCTTTACTGTCAATTAATCTTTTAATAAGTTGATAAGCATCAAAAAAATAATGTTGACTTTCTGTTGTATATTCAACATCTTGATCTAGCATTTCTAATCGTTGACTTTTTTCACAACTAGTTTTCATTAATACATCTTCGCAAAAACGATTAATATGATAACGAAACGCAGGTAAAGCAATTTTCTTTTTAGTCAATTTTAGACTACTCGGATTATAGTGAATACTACTTTCAACCTCTGCCATTTTTAAGTGTCGCCACATATCTAGTGGTGCTGCTCGAATGCGCTCTTTTAATGCCAATGCTTCTTGAAAAAAAGCTTTGTCTAGTTTCCTTTCTCGATAAATATCCAATTGCATCTTATTTTTCTCATAGGTATCCGCAGAATATCTAATTTTCTGCCACCTCAGGAATTCTTCTAAATATAAATTTAACGCTGATAGTGGATTACTCAATCCTTTCCCTTCATAAGTGGGCGTATTGAAGACTTTCCCTCGAACGTAAGCATCTTCCAATTTGGGATGCTTAAACTTATCCTTTTTAAACTTATCCACATAGGTATAAATGGCAATTGCCTTTTGCCGATTTTCATAAAAATTATACAAATATTTTTTAAAGGCTATCCTTTCAGACTTAGATAAAGTTTGTACAAGTTGAACATATTTAGATTCCTGCATTTTTGGCGGTACTTTATTATTTTATTTTTTGCTTACTACTTCAGTAAAAATGAATTTCTTAGTCTTTTAATCCAATACTCCATATTTCTCTAATGGAAAAACCCTGTTCTTTTTAGCAAAAAATAGAAGGAAGCATTTTTTCAAGCAGTAAAGTACTAAAAAATATTAAATAACAAAAACAGGCTACTACAACACACTAAATAACTGGTATACAATCAATTAAATTATTCATTTTTTAAACTACTTTGTTTTTTTCTCAAAACAAATAAGAAATATTCTTCAAATAAAGAAAGGAAATAGCTATTTTTTGTGAGGACATTAAATTATTAAAAACCTAGATTATGTTGTATTTTTGAATCCACAGATGGCGCTCAATAAGTTGTATGTCGCCTCATCATTAAATAAGCGATTATGAAAGTATTTAACCAAATATTAGTAGAGCAATTTTTTATTCGATTGCAACAAAATTATGAAGGTTATTGCGAAGTATCTAAAGTAGATGCCAGCTTGAAAAACTTTCTTTTGTACCTTATTGACAATGACCTGATTAATTAAAGTGACATTAGAAAATACACCATTATTAATGAATTTATAGAAGTTCATCAAACCAAGACCATCAAAAAAACCAATATTGTAAAGCGACTATCTGAAAAGTTCCGAATTTCTGATCGAGCTATTTGGTCTATGCTCCGAAAAAGCAACAAAAAACCCAATGAATAAAATTAGTCCTACGCTGTGAAACACTATTCCAAAAAACTAAATTAAACATATATTATCAACAGCGTGCTCCAAGCATCGAGTTAATTCTCGATGCTTTTTTTGTACGCGCATTATGAAATACAGGTAATATTGAACCTTAAGGTCTTACGATAGACTTAGGTATTAATTTCGACAGGGTTCTAATTGTCGCACTACAGCAACGAAAATCACAAAATTATTTTAGTAGCATAGCCTATTCCAATTTTATAATTATCTTCGTAAAAAAAAGCGAACCTATGCCTATAACACAAAAAGTCATCCAATGGCGACATCACCTACACCAACACCCAGAATTCGGTTTTGAAGAAACAAAAACGGCTGCTTTTATTGCTGAAAAACTAAACGAATTTGGGGTAGAAGTCCATCAAAATATTGGTAAAACGGGGGTCGTTGGCATTCTAAGAAATGGCACTAGCCAACGCTCGATTGGTTTAAGGGCAGACATAGATGCCCTTAAAATTGAAGAACAAAACGATTTTGCGCATAGTTCTACCCATAAAGGAATGATGCATGCTTGTGGGCATGATGGGCATACGACGATGTTATTGGGTGCAGCACACGAATTAGCCAAAAATCCAAATTTCGATGGAACGGTTTATTTCATTTTTCAACCAGCAGAAGAACATGGTTTAGGCGCAAAAGCCATGATAGCTGATGGCTTATTTACTCGTTGGCAAATAGATGCCGTTTATGGGATGCATAATTTACCCGGTCTGGATGCAGGGCATTTTGCCATCCGACCTCATTTTATTATGGCTAGTGAAAGCAATTTTGAAATTGATATTCTAGCCACAGGTGGTCATGCTGCCATGCCGCATAGATATACCGATCCTATGGTCGTAGGCGCACAAATTGTAACTGCTTTACAAACCATTGTCTCTCGAAATTTAAGTGTTACGGAAGAAGCGGCTGTTTTATCGGTTACCGAATTTATTACCAATGGAACGGTCAATGTGGTGCCTTCTCATGTCAAAATTAAAGGCGATACCCGTTGCTATACCGATGCAACTTTACAGAAAATTGAAGCAGCTATGAAACGAATCGTCGCAGGGCAATGCCTCTCCGCTGGCGTGGATTACAAATTTAAGATTTCTACTAGTTTTGCTACGACCGTTAATACCGCTACCGAAACAACCCAAGCTATTGCTGCGGCTACCAAAGTCGTTGGGGCGGCTAAGGTTAATGGAAATTGTGCCCCCATCACCTTTAGCGAAGATTTTGCTTTTATGTTGGACAAAGTTAAAGGTTGTTATATTCTAATTGGGAATGGTTTTGGGGGCAATTGTGGTCAACCTTTGCATAATGCGCATTATGATTTTAATGACGGGATTTTGATGACTGGGGTTCGGTATTGGGTGGCTTTAGTGGAGGGGGAATTGAAGTAATGTCGAAGGTTTCAGTCTCCAGACTGGAACACACTATCTCGTCGTCTCCAGACGACCGTAATTGCATCGGTCGTCTGGAGACGACGAGATAACCATTTCAAGTCTGGAGACTTAAAATATCGGATTTATGGTTTTCTCATGCCTAAGAAGTTAATCATTCACCAAGGCAACAATTCGTAGAGGTCCACCACTACCGCCTTTAATCTTCATCGGGAGTGCTATCACCCAACTGCCCTTAGTCGGCAGTTTATTCAAATTCGCCAAATTCTCAAAACCGAGAATATTTTGTTCATATAAAATTTGGTGGCTTTCAAATAAAGTGGATTGCCCGTAATCTATACTAGGCGTATCTAAACCTACCGCCTTAATCTTTCTATTTTTAGTAAACCAAGTCGCTAAATCTGGGTGAATACCAGGAAAATGTAACTTAGCGACTGCATCTTGCCCTCTTTCAGCCGTCCCCATATATTTTACCCTGTCTGGCCAATATTGTCCATAGCCTGTTTTAAATAAAACTAATCCATCGGTTGGAATTTGCCCGTTAATCGCTTCCCAATTCGTTACATCTGCTACGGAAATTTGATAATCGGAGTCTTTTAAAGCATTTTCCGACACATCAATGACCACCGCCTCCCCTATTCCTCTATCTACTGGAATTTGTTCTACCGACCATTTGCCTTCTGAAAAATGAATGGGTGCATCCAAATGCGTACCACCATGTTCTGCTAAACAGAATTGAAAAGCGGAATAATAATAACCGCCTGCGGCTGTTCCTTCAAATACCGTATCTAAATGGAAAGATTCAGCGGTTGGCCAGAAGATCGTGTTTTCGTCGAAGCTGTGGGTAAGGTCTATCCAATTGCCTGTTGGGAAAGTAGTACCTGCTTTTTCTTCTACTTTTGGAGCGTTACAGGCTAGGCAAAAAAGACCAAAGAGTAAGTAAATAAAACTAGGGTTTTTCATGATGTTTTAAATTAATAATGGTTGTTCGATTAATCTAAAACAAATAAAATCAAATTTATGGACATGTCCTAATTAGGGGCATTTTGGCTGTTGCTTTAAAAGCCTTATTCACTATGCTTATCTTTGATTTTCTTCCAATTTTGTAAAAACAACCAAACGCCAACCACTGACCCAGAGATTCCAATTAGGTAATCTTCCTGAACGATTAAATATAGTCCACTAAGTATCGTTAGTATGCCAAATCCTAAAAATATTTTATCCGAGGTTGTGTTAGTATTTTCCATGTTACCTGATTTTTAACGTTAAAGATTCTTTTGAATTCATCAGTAGTTGACGTGAATTGATTTGTTTTCTATTGTTTTTGAGGGTTGTAATTTTTTCAGCTGATTGTAAGTTATCATTACTTTTTTATCAGCCAAAATTATTTGAAAACCTTTTTACAATTTGCTTATTTGAAAGGATAATTTTCTTTTTTATATTTTACGAAAATAATACGGTAGCTAGACATTTCGAAAAAATGATGGATATTGTTTTGAAGTTGAAAACTTCAAAAATCGGAAACTGTGCTTTGGTTAGCTATTATGCTAAAATCGTTCACTAGGAAAAATAAACGACTGATGTATTCTTCAGACATCGGGTTCTTTTCTTTTTGTTTTTTTACTTGCTGCCAACGTCCCGTGCAGCCTTCTTTTTTATTTAAATTCAATTTCAAAATCGTGAATGTCTTTTCGGTTTCTGTCTTTCTTATTTCTACCAACGTATTTGACTTCGAACTCTAACCCTCTATTTTTTGCTTGTATGATTTTGATATATCCTTTCCAATAATCTTTATAGAAATACCAATCTGAATCTGCTTTTGAAATACTTTTTCCATTTCTTTCGAGTACCACATTTTCTTGTAGTATCAAATCAAAATGAATCATGATTCTATGGATTAGAAAATCAACATATTCTCGATATGGTAAATTTTCCCACTTTATTGGTTCATTGACTATTTTTTTTAGGGTTTCTAATTCCGTTAAGTTCAGAGTAAATGAATCTGACTTTTTTACTGATTCATTCAAGCAAAATGGAATTGTCAACGAATTTCTGGGCTTTATTTTTTTTTCGATTTCGGTAATCGTCTTCTCTCTTAATTCTTCGGACTTGTCTTCCAATATTTCGTTTAGGAACGAATGGATTTTTTTAACTTTAAATTCTTTGACTTCTTTCGAGTTCAACAACTTTCCGTATTCAGTCATCCTATTAATCAAATCATTTGAATTATCTTCAAAAGACAATTGAACAAATACACCTTCTCCGTAGCCACCGTCAGTCCAATTCAAAAGTATTCCATTACCTGTTTGTATTTTCCCAAATTTTTTAATGAGTAGATTTTCAATCTCTCTTGCTGTTCCTTCATCAATATTCTCTGCGATAAATCTCATTTCATAATTTCTGGCGTATTTGCTCACAAACATCTCCCAAAAATCATTTCTGGATTTATCAAACGCTCTTTTCCCTTGACCAATTCCGATGTAGAACGGAGTTTGAGTTTCTTTATCTACATGAGCATAAACATAAAATTTATTCATTATGATTGGTTTTTTCTTTTTGGTTGCAATGAACTTGTTCATATTACGACCCAAGTAGCGCTATTTTTCAATATCAAAAAGTAATAAATTCCATCTATACTAGAAACGGTCAAGTTTTGTGAATTGTTAAGAAAATCTTAACAAAAATATAACTATTTGATTATCAATGTTAAAACTAACGTTTTGCAAGCATAAATCTTGGATTTAAAATCAAAATACTTGACCGTTCAGAGTATAGATACATACACTAGACGCTGTATTTCAATCATTAAATCCCACCAAAAAGAAAAGAAAACCAAAACCATGCAGGCTTGCACAGCAAGAAAGGCAAATCAGTATCCATTTGAAGAATTAGGTGTTAGGTTGTTCTAAATCCTTGATTAAAAATAAATTAACCTTGGAGTGAATAACAATATAAGAGCAATTTCAATAACAATCATCTTGTAATTTAGTAATTGGTAGAAAGGACTTAGAGTACGGGGCAGGATTTAAAATTTTGCACGCTTTCCAGAAAAAGTAGTAAATCATTCCCCATCAAAACGAGATAAACCATTGTTCTTTTAGTTCAAAATTTGGCATTTATCCCTTTTGAAAATTGAAAATTGCCAACCTACTTCCTCATCGGCTCAAATTTCTCAAATGTCTCCCCATTATATCGGAACACCCCAACATTATCCGTCCCTAACCACAAAACGCCTTGATTATCTTGGTAGATGGAGACTAATAAAGCTTCGGTTATCCCATTTATAACAGGAAAATTAAGGAGTTCCTCTCCGTCATATTTCCAAACGCCACCTCCGTAGGTCGTCATCCATAAATTGCCTTCTTGATCGGATAATCCTGAATTAAAATAAGGGAGTTGGTCTTGTAATAATTCGTTAGCGGGGTCGATGCCTACTAATTTTTCGTAAGTTGAACCATTGTCCGTTAGCTTATATTTGCTGATAAAATTACTTAACCACATATTCCCCTCTTTATCTTCTAGCATCGACCGAACACCAGGTACTCGACCATCAGGCAAGGTGGACAACTCTTTTTCTCCAACCCATAAAAAGGCGTTTCCATCGTATCGAAACGCCCCTGCTACAATCGTTCCTATCCAAAGATTCCCTGCTTTATCTTTATCTATACCAAAAACGGAATAAGGACTGGAATTCATACCGCTAAAAGACAAACCTTGTGCTTCTGTACCAAATGTTTCTTTTAATTTTTGTCTCGGCAAGGTTAGTTCAAAAAGGTTGTCCCCATCATACCGATATACTTCATTTGGATTTCCATTACAATTAAACCATAAATCAGTTGGTTCCAATTTCCATTCATTGGAAGCTGCAATAATGGGCTGTAAAGTGGCAAAGGTGTTTCCATCATACTTACTGACTCCTTTAGGTGTTTCGATAAACACATTCCCTAAATGGTCTCCTTGAATTCCCCGAATCGCATTATCCACTACCCCATCTTTTTGGGTGAACTGGATTAGCTTTTTTCCATCGTAATGAAAGACGCCATTTCCATTGCTGCCAAACCAATAATTGTCTTTTTGGTCTTGATATATGTGCCAAGTTTTATGGTCTAATCCGAAAACAGATTCGCCTTTTGCCTCTGTCTGGTTTTGAATTGCTGTATTTTGTTCGCTACAGGAACCCATTAAAATAAATAAGCAAAGCCAGCCGTAAAGATTTAAAATATTGTATTCCTGCATTGATGGTGAAGATTTTTAAAAAATAAATTAATAAACCCTACGCCACAAGTTAGCAGATTAACCATCCGAAAGGATGCTTTTAAATACGTTTAACAGGTTTATAACAAGCAGGAACATTTTCCATTCATTAATTATCCTAAGACCATTAATTTAAGTTTATTTTTGCGCCGAATTTTGACTTTAGGTTTACTTGAGTACACGAATTTTTACCTAATTTTGTCTGCTGAAAAGAAGCATTGATTAAAGGAGCAAAGAAATCATATATAAATGAAAAAATTTAAAGAACACTGGGAAATTCAAGAAAATTGGCAATTAATATTCCCTTTGACAGGCTTGATATTATTAGGTTACTCCGCATTTAAATTAGCTACACTGGTTACGGGAAATTCCTCCCCTAGCGTAACTATTTTAGCAAGTCTTGGCATTACCTTTTTTTTATTAAAAGCTTGTTTATTCCTTTTTCAAAAACTAGAAAAAAAATGGGTGGTGCAGTATAAATGGGAAATGATTCGCATTTTTATTGTCTTTACTTTAACGGGTTCTTCGGCTGTTTTTATCGGGCGACCAATTATTAAATTACTTGGCATTACACAAGCGAATTTAGGTATATTTTACTGGTTGTTTAATATTCTTTTGTGTATTATTTTTTATCAAATTTTATTGGTTGTATTTGGTTGGTTATTGGGACAATTTACTTTTTTTTGGGAATTTGAAAAGAAGATGTTGCGGCGATTTGGGCTTGGGCGCTTCTTGATTAAATGATTCAAGAATATTTGAATTTATCCAAATTTTAGCTATACGTATATAGATAGTCAGTTAAAAAATTGATATTGTAAAGTTTAATCTTTCGCTCTGAATTTATAATTAGCCTTCCACAATCTTTTTTATCGGTTATTTTTCAATATATTATACTTATATTTGGATAATATTCTTAAACACCCATTTTTAATTGCTATAATCACTAATTAGCACAAAATTATAAATCATGAGAACCTCATTTAAAACGGTTGCAAAAGGGCTAGATTTTGATTCCTTTCCAATGAAATTATGGGCGAAAGCCAAAAAATATGGTATTTGGGACCCTGCTGCCATTGATTTTTCCCAAGACAAAAAAGACTGGGATAATTTAAGCCATTTGCATAAATTATTTATTGCTCGAATTGTTACTCAATTTCAAGCAGGAGAAGAAGCAGTTACCCTAGATTTATTGCCTTTAATTATGGCAATTTCGAAAGAAGGGAGAATAGAAGAAGAAATGTTTCTAACCTCTTTTCTATGGGAAGAAGCTAAGCATGTCGAAGGATTTAGTCGGTTTATAACCGAAGTAATTGGTGAGGAGATATTCGAGGAAGCTAAAAAAGATGCTTTAGTGCCTGCTTATCAAACCATATTTTATGAAGTATTACCCAATACTTTAAATGCCTTAACAACCGATGCCTCGCCAGAAAATATGGCAAGAGCTTCGGTTACTTATAATATGATTATCGAAGGCGTATTGGCAGAAACAGGCTATTTAGCTTTTAATCAAACTTTGGAAGCCAATAAAATTATGCCCGGCATGGTAGAATTTACGGCTAAATTGAAGCAAGATGAATCTCGACATATTGCTTATGGCATCTTCTTATTATCCAGATTAATTTCCGAAAACGGGCCTTCTGTTTGGGATACCGTGCAAGATCAAATGCAAAAAATGATGGTCTTAGCCGCTGCACAAATCCAACAAGGGGATGATTTGTATGATGATGATAATATGCCTTTCGGTTTAGTCAAGGGTGCTTTTACCACTTATGCACAAGACCAATTTATGAAGCGATTTGCTAGAATTGAACGGGCTAGAACGCAGACTTTAGCAGAAATTAATGCGGAAACGGTATTGGTTTAATCCTACTTTTTGATAACAAATTTTGTCGTTCAATACGGCAAAATTTGTTATACCACCTACGAAATACACAAATAAGATAAGGGAATATTAATAATAACGAAACAAAACATATAACTATAATTGTTCAATGACTGCCTTTATAGAAGGGAATAACTTAATTTGCGGGGAAAAGGAATGGTTTTCAATATTTTTTAGGTTATGTCCAACTGCCCAAAATTGATGTGTATTATTTACTAAAGAGGTATTAACTTGATCTAGATAATCAAGTACGACAGGTGTAACGGGTGTCATCGTAAATATACCCACCCAATGGATTACTGGAGAAATCGTTCTTAGTTTACATAAATCATCAAAAGGAATGCTTCTTCCCAAATATATCGTATGGAAACCTCTTTGTTTCAATTCATAATTAAGAAATAGTAGTCCAATCTCATGCATTTCTTCTTCAGGTAGGTATAAAATATAGGTAGGTTTATCTGCTTGTTTTTTATTGGTTGGTAATTTTTCTATCTCCACTTGAATTTTCTGATAAATCAGATTCGTAATAAAATGTTCATGAGCAGCAGTAATACATTGAGTATGCCATAACTCTCCCAAAAAATACAGAAATGGTGTAAAATTTTTTATAAATACTTCCCTAAATGTACTTCCCTCCAAACTCTGTTGATAGGCTTGGTTAAATAGTGCCGTATCGAATCCAAACATCGCCAATTTGAGTTGGTTAAGTATATAATCATTTTCAATTTTGGCATTAATAAAATGGCTAGCCTTTAGTGCTATCTCTGCTTCAGTTAATTTAGCAATTTTAGATATTTTATAGCCTTGTTTTTGTAATAATGCAACATTTAACAATTTTTGTAATTCTTGCAAACTATAATGTCGAACATTTCGAGTCGTCTTTTCTGGATTAAATAGATTATATCGCTTCTCCCAGATTCGAATCGTATGTGCTTTGATACCTGTTATATTCTCAAAATCAGTAGTTGTAAAAACATTTTTAATGTTTCCCATTTTGTGTTTTGTTGTGTTTTGCTTGGAATAAACAACTAAATATACAGGAAAATATTAAGATTTTGAACTGGTATAAATTAAAAGTCACGAAAAGTCACGGAATTTAAAATTTTAGCGCCAAGTTTAATCGGCTAATTTGAAATTTCCTACCTTCATTATTCCTAAAAACACAACGCCCAAATTGCTAAAACTACTAGCAATTTGGGCGTTTGAGTTACATCCAACATTTTACATACATTAAACATGCTGGCCTATTAAAATTGAATGTCCATCAGGGGCGGCCATCCTACAACTACTTACCTCATTCATACCGCAAAGATTCAATTGGATTCCCCTTCGCTGCTCGTAAAGCATGAAACCCTGTGGTCATTAAAGTAATCAATAAAACGATAACCAAAGCTGCACCAAATAATAAATAGTTCATTTCGGTGTGATAAGCAAATGTTCCCAGCCATTGTTTCATAAAATACCAGACAGCTATAAAAGCAGGAATTGCTGCTATGCCTACTAAAATTAAAAAATTACGGGTCAATAAGAAAATAATATCCCCTGTATTGGCGCCAAGTATCTTTCTCACCCCAATTTCTTTCGTTCTTTGTTCCGCTGTAAAAGAAGCCAAGCCAAATAAACCTAAACAGGCAATAAAAATCATTAGGAGGCTAAATAAGGTAAAAATATTGGCTCGTTTCTGGTCTGCTTCGTATAATTCCATAAAAGCAGCATCTACAAAATCAAATTCAAAAGGGGTATTCGGAAATAAACCTTTCCATTCGTTTTCTACAAAAGCAATAATAGAAGTCACTGCTGCTTTATTGGCAGGATTAATCCGTACATGTATTTGTCCATTATTAAAATTAGGGGCAAAAAGCAAAGACTCTATAGGGTCATATAAGGAACGTTGGTGAAAGTCTTTGACTACTCCAACTACTCTTGAAACCGCTAAAGTATCATCTGTCCCAAATTGTACTTTTTTACCTATTGGGTCTGTCCACCCCATTCGTTTCACCATGGCTTCATTGACTAAAACGGCAGCAATTGTATCCGACCCAAATTCTAAACTAAAGCCTCGGCCTGCCACCATATCTACGCCTAAAGTATTAAAGTAATCATAATCAACTGCATATAAATTAACCCCTAATTGGTTCATTGTACCATCTGCGGTCTCTACATTCATTAGGTTTTTACCATAACCGTTACCAGGAGAATTTGAAGCAGACCCTACTTTTGTGATTTGAGGATTCTGCAATAATTTCTCTCGAATAACTGGATATTTTGCCCTCGCAGCTCTACCTGGTAAGGCAAAAGTCATAATATGTTCTTTATCAAACCCTAAATCTTTATTTGATAAATAATTCATTTGGTCGTAAATAATTCCTGTGCCGATTAACATAAATAAGGTAATCGCAAACTGAATACCAACCAATGTTTTTCTAAGATTTGGATTACCCGTTCCTTTTGCCAAACTACCTTTTAGCACACTAATTGGTTGGAAAGCAGAAAGGAAAAAAGCGGGATAACTACCTCCAGCGATGCCTACTAAAATAACAATTCCTAGAATCGCACTCAATACCGCAGGTGTTCCTAGTAAACTAGTCGTTAAGTTTAAATCAAAGGTGGTATTAAAAATGGGTAGGAATAAAAAAACTAGAAGTACGCTTAGGAGTAAAGCGACTAAAGTAAATAAAATGGATTCTGATAAGAACTGTACGATTAATTGACTACGGTCTGACCCTAAGACTTTTCTAATCCCTACTTCCATTGCTCTTTTGGTAGCCCTTGCTGTCGATAAATTCATATAATTGATACAGGCAAGGAGCAATAAGAATAGGCCAACTGCCCCAAAAATATACAAGAAACCCATTTCGCCAACGGGTTCTGGTTCGCCTTCAAAATCGGATTTTAAGTGAATATCCGTTAAAGGTAGTAGCTCATATTTAATTTTTATATCAAATTGGTCAAATATGACTGCTACATACTTTTCTATCACTTGTGGTAATTTTGCCGCAAAACTAGCCGCATCCGTCCCTTCTTTTAACAAAACATAGCTATACAAATTAAATCCGCCCCAATTATTCGAATTATTTAACCGAGTCATCGTATTTAATGAAATCATGGCTTCGGCAATCAAATGGGAATGACTCGGCATATCTTCATATACGCCTGTGACGGTATATTCTCGACCGCTAGGTGTTTTGAGTATTTCCCCAATTGGGTCATTTTTACCAAATATTTTTTTAGCCGAAGAAGCATCTAAAGCGACTGAATTAGGGTCTCTTAATGCCGTTTTTTTGTCTCCTTTGATAAAATTAAAAGAGAAAACATCACAAACTGTGGAATCCACCACAAATACTTTTTCTACAAAATGAAATTGACCATTCCGCTCAAATTGCGTTCGCCCATTTCCGTTAAATCGGACATATTCTTCTACTTCGGGGTAATCTTTTTTTAATTGAGGCGCCAAAGGTGCTTGCGTAGAAGCCCATTTAAAGGCGTCATCAGGTTCTGTTAAATCTGACGAAACTCTATATATTCGATTCGCTTTTTCGTGATAGGTGTCAAAGCGGCTTTCTTCTGTAATGTACAAAAGGATGAATAATGTGGCAGTAATACCTATAGTTAATCCTAGAATATTAAGTAAAGTATACCCAGGTTGGCGTCTAAAATTGCGCAGGGCAATTTGAAAATAATTTTTTAACATGTTAATACAGGTGTCAGGTGATAAAAGTCGGTTAGAAACGTGTATGAAATAAAGTCAAAATAAACAACCTAAATGACGAAGTTATTCCTTACACTTTCCTTAGTGAAGGTAGGGAAAAGTAAGGAAAAGAAAGGAGGTTTTCGATGAAAGGCAGAAAAAAGTCTATTAAAATCAACTATTTTGGCAAAGAGAAAGAAAAATTTGCCCCTTCTCCGAAAGTAGATTCTACCCAGATTTTACCACCATGCATATCGACAATTTTTTTACAAATTGCTAAACCGATACCTGTACCCTGATATTCTGTTTTATTATGTAAGCGTTTAAAAAGTAGAAATATCCGCTCAAAATAGGTTGGTTCTATACCTATTCCATTATCTTTCATACTGAATACAGCAGCTCCTTTTTTAGATAAAATGGAAATAGCAACCTTAGGAATTTCGTCTACTTTTCTATATTTAATAGCGTTGGCTAATAAATTTTGCATCAATTGCTGTAATTTAGAACGGTCTGCGTTTAAGTAAGCGACATCTATTTCAGTCGTAACCTCTACCTGATGCTCTTTTATCAATTTTTTATTCCCCTCCAAAAAATCCATAACAAACTCAGACAAATGAATCTTCTCTTTGCTGATTAGGCTTTTTTGTAACATAGAAAACTTCATAATATCCTCTAATAAGACCATCATGTTTTCGGCACTACTATCAATAAAGTTGAGGTATTCTATTTCAACATCGGCTAAACGATTTTTTGTCTCTTTTTTAAGTAATTGCGCAAAACTTGTTATATTAGAGAGTGGTGACCTTAAATCATGAGAAGCAATGTAGGCAAAGTTTTCTAATTGTAAATTCGAAGCAATGTATTTTTCTAATTCTTCATTTTTAGTTTTAATCAATTCGTTTGCCTCTTTCCTTTTAAAAAGTAAATAAAAGATATATAAACCTGCTAAAGCGATAATTCCCAGAAAAGTCCATAATCGACGGATAAAACGATTCGTAATGCTTTGTTCTCCTTGCAAAAAATTTATAGCCTTTTCTTTTTCTACCAATTGGTATTTAGTTTCCATTTCGGCAGCATGCGCTAATTTTTGCTTTTGCAAGATACTATCATTTATAGCATGATACGTTTGTGTGTAAAAATAAGCTTCCTCGAATTTGCCTTTCCCCTCCATAGCTTTCGCTAATAGTAGGCGGGCTTCTTGCTTAATATTGACGGTCTTAATGATTAAGTCTGCATTTTGAGCCCCATGTTCTTCTAGCATTTGTTTGCCATACTCCAAGACCTTATCATATTCCTTTTTACAAAGCGCAACCTTTGCGAAACCAAGAGTATTATAAGTAGCTGGTTCCGCCATTTTCTCTTGTACAGCATAGTCATAAGCTAATTTGGCTTGCTTTTCTGCTTTTTCGCATTCTTGCTGTGCAATTGCCAAATCTACTTGATAGCTCCAATTCCACGCTTTTGAGGATTTATCTGCTAAGGCCTCATTTAGTCTCAACCCTTCTGCAAAAATTTCAGCTGCTCTTTCAAACTGTTTCTTTTTAATTAAAATCCTGCCATAATCATCCGCATAAATGCTAAGGATTTGGGTATAATTATTCCTTCTAGCAATATCAAAAGCTCTTTCCATATACCCTAAACCTTTATCGTATTCTTCTAAAGCACCATGAAATTGAGCCAAATTAGCTAACATTAAAGCTTTTAAACTTTTCTCCTCTTTAATGTGCGTATCAAAAATGTCAATTCCTATTAAATAGTACTGAATAACAGTATACGGTTTCTCTTTATAAGAAAATAAGAGGGCTAAATTATTATAACAGGCTGCTTGTGTATAGTAATCGTTAATTTTTTCTGCAAATGTGATTGCTTTTTCATAGTGATAAACCATACTGTCTCTTGGAGCCGCCATTTTATAATGACCTATCCCGATATTTTTATGCGCTATAGATTGCCCTCTGAAATAGTCGACTTCTATAGCGGCCTTTCGTGCCATGCGACCATATTTTAAAGTAGAATCACCCGAAATCCGTCTATTGGTGTAACTGATTTCATTTAATAAATCAACATGGGCTTCTGCTGCTTGTACGTTAGGTAGTTGTTTGATTAAACTATCAACTGTTTCTTGGAAGGTTTGCGCATAGAAAGCGCTATTAGGGAACAGGCATAAGGATAGGATGGCTGTATAAATAGCCAATGGAATATATCTTGTTTGCCAGATCCCCATAGTTGGTCTTAGTGTAATGTGTAGTTGAAAAAAATTGCGCTTATTAATATACTAGAGGGGAATGTGGTTATACATTATAGTATATACGGAGAAATGCATAAAATATGCCAACTAATGTTAGAGTGTGTTCTTAAGACAAATTTAGCAGAAGATAAGTCTAGCAGGGAGGTCGCTAAGTACGGTAAACTCCCGATTTGCTAAATCTTCAAAATTTAGTAAACCTCTTTTAGACCAAAATCAGGGATTTAGTTTTACTAACTTTTATTGATTTCAGACCTCAAAAACCATCCCCTCTGCTTTCAAAGCAAAATATTTTGCTCGATTAAATTTATATAATTTGCTCGGTCGCCCACGACCAGCGTGTGGCTGAAATTTATTCAAATCTTCCAAAATGTCTAATTGTAAAATCTTTTTACTAAAGTTGCGGCGGTCAATTTTTTTGCCATAAAGCGTTTCGTACAAACGATGCAAATCTGGTAGTGGAAATTCTTCATCTAAAAGTTCAAAACCAATAGGCTGGTAGGCAATTTTGCCCCTTAATCGCTCTAAAGCCATCTTGAAAATGTCGTTATGATCAAAAGCTAATGGGGGCAATTCCTTTATATTAAACCATTGTGCATCTTCCGCATCTGTAGCAGCATAGAGTTCAAATAAATTTCGACGAACAAGTCCATAATAGGCTACCGTAACTACATGTTTTCGAGGATCTCTATCTGGTTTGCCAAAAGTGTATAATTGTTCCAAATAATTAACTTTGATGCCTGTCTCTTCTTCTAATTCTCGTTCAACTGCTTTTTCCAAACTTTCGCCAGCTAATAAAAATCCGCCTGGAAGGGCCCAATGTCCTTTGAATGGTGCTAATAAACGCTTGATTAAGAGTACCGATAATCCATCTTTGGCGTCATACCCAAAAACAACTGCATCGACTGTGAGGCTTAGATTTTGTTGAAACATTTTGTGTAATTTTTACAATAATAAAAGGAATGGCGTGGTTTTTCAAATTTGAGGATGATTTTTTGTAAGTTTTTATCCTAAATTTGCGCCATGAAAATTTACTTAATCCGACATACGCAACCTGATATTGCAAAAGGCATTTGTTATGGCAGTTCTGATTTAGATGTAGCAACTACTTTTCCAGTCGAAGCGACAGCAGTAAAAGCAGTTTTGCCAACTATTACGACCAATACAAAGATATTATCTAGCCCATTACAACGCTGCCATAAATTAGCGCAATTTATAGCGAAGGAATACCCTATAACCATAGAGCAACGCTTAACAGAAATCAGTTTCGGCGATTGGGAATTGCAACCTTGGCGCTCTTTTGGAAAAGAAACTTTAATCAAATGGAAAGCTAATTTTGTGCATACGCCTTGTCCAAATGGAGAAGCGTTTCAATCGGTTTTTGATAGAGCAAAAGAATTGTATGAGGAAGTTTTACAAATGGACGCCGACCAAGTTTTTTTAGTCAATCATTCGGGGGTGATTCGTGCTTTTTTGTGTCATTTACAAGGGATTCCTCTAGACAATGCCTTTGATGAACAGTTTGGTTTTGGAGTCGTTTTTGAAATTAAAGATGGTAAGGTTAAAAGATTAAAATAGTTGAGAAGGGTATCAATAATTAGTAAAAGTAGTTAACACATAGTCACAGAGTTTAAACACACACAATAGAAAACATAGTTTAAGATTTAAGCTATTTTAGTCATACTATAAAGACTATATGAACTATGTGTAAAACTCTGTGACTATGTGTTAAAAAATAAAAACCTCCTAAAATGTCTACTAGAGTTTGATTCATCTCTAATTTTGTCAATGTCCCTAAAACCTCTCTCTTCTCTCAATGAAATGGTCTCTATTCTCTACTCTACCAACCCAACCATTCCGATTATTTAGTCGTCTATAAAAATGACTTCCCTATTTTAGCAATCACCAAATCATTCAACATGAAAAAGTTATTAGGCATTTTAAGTGTCTGTTTATTTTTAATCAATTGTAACAAAGAAGAAGACTGCTGTGTATTACCCCCTTCCGTAAATTATTCTTTCGAGGCAGCAACTGCTCAAGGTTGTTCGGATTTTTACGTTTATAAAGAGCTCCCCGAAGAAAGATTACACCTATCTGTATCTGGAAAACGTTCCGATTTAGGCTTAAACCTGACAGCGCAAACTTTTGATGTAAACGCACCAAGTTTAAAGATTCAAATACATTTGTTTAAAGATGAAATTGGTAATTATGCTTGCGATGATGTAGCAAACGACCAAGGAGAGATTAGTACTACCTGGACTGCCATTTCAGGAGCAGTAACCATCCAAATTACAGAAGATAGTATTTCGGTTGACCCTTGGGGAACGACTTTTAAAATGACGGTAAAATTGAAAGATATGGTGCTAGAGAACGAAGAAAAAGAGGTAGCTAATTTACCAGAAGAAATATTTGAGGACGTTTTTGTGGGTTGGTTGCCTGGGTAGTATTTTAAATCAGAAATCATAGTTCATAAATCTTAAATCATAAATCCATCACGTTTTTTTTAGATGGATTTATGATTTGTGATGTATGATTTTAGATTTATAATTTTTTTAACCCTGAACAAACCTACTGCACAACAAGTACATGCTCCACCATATTATCTACATCACCACTTCCATGGTTATCATTATCTCCTTCTATCTGTAAATCTGTACTAGATGCCCGAACAAAATAAGTACCCGCTTGTCCAATACTAACAGCTTCTGATTGAAAAGTAAATTCATCAGCCACATGCGCATGTCTTTCTACTAATTTATGCACCGTCACTCCCTGTTCATCCACAATTTCTACTTTGATATTATGAATCGTATTTTCCTTTCTAGCATAATCCACCTCTACATTAAAATCTTCGCCAACTGCCATCGTGGCATTATTAGTAGGGGTGATGATTTCAATATCAACAATATACGCTGCATTTTCTTCGGCTTCTCGGTCTTCACCACAACTAAGTAGACCTAAAGAAATAACAAAGAAGGAAGCAAGTAATATTGGGTATGATTTCCAGTTTTTCATAAAGTTATTTTTGTTAGTATATATTTTAACGCTTGGTTTTTAGATTTATTCGAGTTGATTGCAAATTAGGGCAATCTACAATTAATAAAAAGTCAGTTTTTGAAAATCGCTTAGAATTTATGTCAATTTAAATACAAGAAGTTAATAAATTATAAATTTTGTGTACATTTATGACCTAACGAAAAATAATTACTAATGATTAACAATTACCAAATAAATCGCCTTCCATTTTTTACGTTAATTTTTTTATTAACACTTTGTGTTTCTTCCTTCTGGCAATGTACTGCTGAAGAAAAACCCATCCTTACCATTCAAAAAGAAGATCATATTGTTTTATTGGGGAACAATTTATGTTCTCGGATGCTGAATTTCGGGCATTTCGAAACAGAAATGCATCTTCGTTACCCAGCTAATCAATTGTTTATTAGGAATATGTGTGATGGAGGGAATACGCCAGGTTTTAGACCGCATTCAGGGCGATTTTCGCCTTGGGCATTTCCCGGTGCAGAAAAATTTCAAACGGAATTAGCTAATTTTTCCAATAGTCAAGGTCATTTTGAGACCCCTGACCAATGGTTAACTAAATTAGAGGCCGATATTATTTTGGCCTTTTTTGGCTATAATGAATCCTTTGAAGGCGCAGCAGGATTAGACAATTTTAAAGGAGAATTGGATGCTTTTATCCAACATACCTCCATCCAAGAATATAATGGAGAAGGTGCGCCTCAACTAGTATTAGTTTCGCCCATTGCTTTCCAAAACCTATCTGACAAATACGATTTGCCTAATGGCGAAAAGGAGAATGCTAATCTAGCAATGTATGCAGCAGCTATTAAAGAAATAGCCGCAAAAAATAATATCCCCTATGTAGATGCTTTTACGCCTTCTAAAAAATGGTTCGCAACAGGAGAACAATTGACTATTGATGGGTCTCAATTAAATGACGAAGGGTATAAAAAACTAGGGAATTTATTAGCATCAAAAGTATTTGGCGGCAAGCCTAATAAAAGTCATGAACAATTAGTGCACGATGCGGTAATGGAGAAAAACTGGTTCTGGCATGATGATTTTAAAAGCCCCAATGGTGTACACGTTTTTGGTAGAAGATATAACCCTTTTGGCCCAGATAACTATCCAGATGAAATTAAGAAAAAAGGAGAAATGACCGCAGTTCGAGATCAAGCTATTTGGCAAGCAACGAAAGGCAAAAAAATGGATTTAGCGGCAGCCGATGCAAAAACCCATCCATTAGCGCCTGTTAAAACCAACTATAAACCAGGGGATTATGGCAGAGGAGAGAATACCTATTTATACGGACAAGATGCTTTAGATCAATTAACTACTGCACCAGGGTATAAGGTGGAATTATTTGCCAGTGAAAAAGAATTTCCAGATTTAGCCAATCCTGTTCAAATGTCCTTTGATAATAAAGGGCGGCTTTGGGTAGCAGTGATGCCGACTTATCCTCATTATAAGCCAGGTGACCCAAAACCGAATGATAAATTAATCATTTTGGAAGATACGGACGGCGATTATAAAGCGGATAAACAAATTATATGGGCAGACAATTTGCACATTCCCGTAGGGTTCGAATTTGCACCAGAAGGGGTTTATATTTCTCAAGGAACGAATCTAAAATTATACACCGATACTGATGGTGATGACAAAGCCGATAAGATAGAAATCATAATGAGTGGGTTTGATGACCATGATACGCACCATGTTATTTCTGCTTTTTGTGCCGATCCTTCGGGGGCTTTATATATGGGCGAAGGGGTGTTTTTGCACACCAATGTAGAGACTTCTTATGGACCTGTTAGGGGAACGAATGGTGGTTTTTATCGCTTTAGTCCGCAAAGAAGACATTTAGAAAGAACGGCTCAATTATCGATTCCTAATCCTTGGGGGATTGCTTTTGATGATTGGGGACAGAATATTTTTGCAGAAACTTCTGGGCCTGCCGTTCGATGGATGATGCCAGGTTCTGTGAAACCTAGATATGGAAAAGCGACGCATAAATCTTTTGATTTGGTGGAACAAGAACATAAAGTGCGGCCTACTTCTGGCTTAGAATTTGTCTCCAGTCGCCATTTTCCAGATGAAGTACAAGGTGATTTATTAATTAATAATGACATTGGCTTTTTGGGGATGAAACAACATCAGGTCATTGATGATGGAACAGGCTATAAATTTAAATTTAGACAGGATTTAATTCAAGGTAGCGATACCAATTTCCGACCTGTAGATATGGAATTTGCGCCTGATGGTTCGCTGTATTTCTTGGATTGGCATAATGTCTTGATTGGTCACATGCAACATAATGCTCGGGATCCGCTACGGGATCATGTACATGGTCGGGTATATCGAATTACTTATCCTTCTAGACCTTTAGTTGAGCCTGCAAAAATAGTGGATGCGAGTATTGAGGAATTATTAGATAATTTGAAATTGCCAGAATATAGAACTCGCTATAGAACTCGACGAGAGTTACGGGCTAGAAATGCGGATGAAGTGTTAACTAAATTGCAAACTTGGGTGACTAATTTGGGAGAGAATGATGAAAATTATGAAAATGATTCAGCGTATGAACATCAACTTTTAGAGGCACTTTGGGTAACTTGGGCTTTAAATAAAATTGATAAAGGCTTATTAGAAAAAGTATTAAAAGCTAAAGATTTTAGAGCAAGAACTGCGGCTGTAAAAGTCTTGCGGTATGCAGGACATCAAATTGATAATCAGGCAGATTTATTATTGGAGGCGGCTAAAGACCCAGAAGGTAGAGTGCGTTTGGAAGCCTTAGTAGCTGCTTCTTGGCTAGACAAGGAAGATGGTTTGAAAGTGGTCAATGAAGCGGGAAAGCACGAATTGGATGAATGGATGGTACATGCACATGAAACAGCAGTGGCACATTTAAATGGGGAAAATGTTCAACGAAAGAATAAAGAAATTCGGACACATTTAAAAGGTGCAGAACGAGATTTATTTGTCAAAGGCAAAGAGTTATACGAGCGAGAAGCCTATTGTGGTACTTGTCACCAAGAACATGGACAAGGTTTGGCAGCAGCAGGCTACCCGCCTTTAAAACAATCTAAATGGGTGAGAAAAGATGCAGAACGTTTGATAAAATTGACCTTAAAAGGTATGTATGGCCCCATAACAGTTATGAATCGAGATTATCCAGGTAACGTCCCAATGACGCCTTTTGAAGGATTGATGAATGATGAAGAAATTGCAGCGGTCTTGACTTATGTCCGAAATACTTTTGATAATAGATCTGGTGCAATTACGCCTGAGCAAGTGAAAACCGTACGAGCGGAAATAGCGGATAAAGAAGGGTTTTATATTGCGGCTGAACTCTTAAAAGAACATCCACATGAAGAGAAAATAGATAAGGATAAATTAGTTAATTGATTTAAAATAAGTTCCTCATCTAGACACTCCAAGGTCTTAAAGACGCTTGGAGGTCTGTAAGCAGAATGCGGAAATTATTTTTTGATTGTTACTAAATTGCAGAGGAGTAATGCGGATTGTTAACCCACTCTAACATATAGAGCGGATTAACAATCCGAATTACTCGTCGTACTAAAATTGAAATAAAACCATTCATAAATGCAGTATAATGCTCAAACTCCCGTCGAATATTTAGATGTCCTA
>Ga0208544_10000173_pt1 | contig 52981 bp, 51 predicted proteins | sample DEB08_DNA_9_FD_184526 | JGI IMG/M metagenome (GOLD analysis project Ga0208544, IMG submission 184526) | Aqueous microbial communities from the Delaware River and Bay under freshwater to marine salinity gradient to study organic matter... | ecosystem: Environmental > Aquatic > Marine > Coastal ... | reverse complement strand
GCTGTGGAGTAGTCCTCGACCGCCTCGTCAAAGGGCTTCGGTGTATTTCCCAAAGTTCGGTACTGAACGTCGATGATGAGGAGCGCAGGGTTCGAACCCATACCAACGGGGTGACCAAAGCCTGCGCGGGCATACCGCCGCTCGTCGTCTGGGGTGATCACACCGCTCCACAACTCGCTCATGCGATCGCATCCAATGCGGCGCGTCCACTGTGCTCGCGGTGAAGGAATTTGCCTGTGGCGCTCGGCAGAATCGCACCATTGGCGAAGGTTGACTCTCCGCCGCGGATTGTTCGGGCGACAACTCCTTCAACGTGCCAGCCCTCCCACGGCGTGTACTCGGCACCTGAGAGTTGCGTTGCCGCGGTGATGTCGGCCTGCCCTGACAAATCGACCAAGGTCAAGTCAGCGTCCGAGCCGACGTGAATCACACCCTTCTTCGGGTAAAGACCGAAAAGTTGGGCGGGTCGGGTGCTGGTCAGATACGCGATTCGCTCCAATGGCAGGTTCCGCTTGTGGTACCCCTCGGAGATGAGCAGGGGCAATAGGTTTTGCATTCCAGGAAAGCCGGCAGACGCTGTCATGATGTCTTTTTCCTTGAACGATTTGTGACGTGGCACATGGTCGGAGCCGATTGTGTCCACCAGGCCATCAGCAACTGCAGACCACAGTGCATCCAGATCGTGTCGCGGACGTAGTGGAGGATTCACTTTGCCGTAGGTGCCACACGGGGCGTTGATGTCCAGAGTTAAGTAATGAGGGCAGGTTTCCACGAAAAGATCCGGGTGGCTCTGCTGACCTTGTCGAAGGACATCGAGTGAGAGACCGCTAGTCGTATGGACGGCGTAGACGCTTGCGCCGGTCACCTTGGCAAGGAACGAAAGGCGGTGCAGTGCTTCAGCCTCAACGTAATCGGGGCGACCAAGATTCCACGCATCAAGGTCATTTACGCCTTCAGGTCTACCCAACGCTCGCAAGCGCCAGACGAGTTCAATATTTTCCGCGTGTGGATCGAGCATGGCACCGTTGCGCTCGGCTGCCTCAAGCAGGTCGAACATAAATCCATCATCATTTCCGGGAAGATCAAGGTACTTACCTTCATCGCCTCGAAAATTCATAAAGAATTTAAAGGAGCTAACTCCCAAATCCCGGACGTAATCTGGCATCGACTCAAGTTGGTCGCGGGTGACTACGCAAAAGTGGAAACCAAAATCCACGGCCGAATCAGCTTCCATCGCGGCTTTGGCAATGGGGAAAACTTCTTCATATGGCTGTGGGGTCATTAGGTAGGCAATGAGTGTGGTGATTCCGCCTGCCGCTGCCGATTGGGTTTCGCGCGCAACGTCTTCGGCGCTCTGGGGGTAGGTGATATTCGGTCCCAAATGCACATGGGGGTCCACGAGTCCCGGGAATACGTGAAGGCCTGTGGCGTCAATCTCCTCCGTGGCAACTGTGGGGTCCGTGCGAGGAACAACACCCGTGATCTTTCCACCGTCCACCAGAATATCTAGATCCCGAGGACCATCGGAGAGAACAACGCTCGCATTGCGAATTCGAAGATCGATGGTGCTCATGGCGTCACCTCGACCGCGTACTTTCGTTCCAGCATGTCGAAGTACGGCTTGCCAACTCCGCTTTGGCGTTCTTCCCAGGTAGACATGTGATCAAGTACCGCGGCGGTTGAGCCGACTCGCTGTATCTCCTGAAGTACGTCTCGAACTGACTTCTGTGCGCTGCGAAGAGCCGCATTAGCAAAAAGCACCAATGTGAATCCCAGTTCCGCCAGTTCCTGCGCCGACTGGACGGGGGTCTTGCCTCCCTCAACCATGTTGGCGATTAGTGGGACGTCGAATGACTTGCCCACAATTGCAAGTTCGTCGGTTGATTCTGGAGCCTCGATGAAGATGACATCGGCACCGGCCTCCTGGTAAGCGTGTCCACGATCCACCGCCTCTTCAAGAGTGCTCACGGCCCGTGCATCAGTGCGGGCAATAATGAGTAGGTCCTGTGATTGCCTCGTGTCTACAGCCGCCTTGATCTTTGCGACCATCTCATTTGCAGGAATCACCGCCTTGCCATCGAAGTGCCCACATTTTTTGGGAAACACCTGGTCTTCTAATTGAAGTGCAGATGCCCCGGCCCGCTCCATTAATTTCACAGTCCGCACAACGTTGACCGCATTGCCGAACCCGGTATCAATGTCGACCACGAGGGGAAGGTCAACCGCGTCAGCCAGGAGTGCGACATGATCCCGCAGTTCCGTGAGTGTGACCAACCCAATGTCGGGGACTCCCAATCGGGAATTCGCCAGCCCTGCACCCGTGACATAAACGGCCTCGAATCCGAGGTCCTGAATGATTCGAGCGGACAAAGCGTCGTAGGCCCCGGGCAGCAGGAATGCCCGACTTGCAGAGTGAGCGTCTCTGACAAGAGTCTTAAGGCTAGACACCGGTGTTCCTTTCGTCGAAGTTTACGTGGGGGTTTTTTTCTGGTTGTGAATCATGCTTCCAATTGAGTCGGAACCTTTGTTTAAATGTCGACAGAACCGATACTCTCCCGCGTTATTCGGCGAGTGTGAAGGATCCATTGAGTTGGACCAATGCCTGATCAGCGGTCGTAACGGCCGATATGAGGGCACCCGTAGTGAAATCTTGCGCCTGCACCACTGTTAACAGGTCGATCTCTTGCCACGTCACAACCCAAATTCCATCTCGCACATGTGTTGCTTGGTAATCGCATGTCTCTTCTTTACCGCTCAGACTGCCCTTCGTTACAACGAAACTCACTTCCGTATCTGAGTAGGTTAAATCAGCTGCAAAAGGACCAAAAGGGCCATCGGTCCCAAAGTCGATGGTCATTGAGCGACCCAATGCTGGGTACTTCTCTGACATGCGTGAACTCCTTATTTCGGCGATGTCCCTAGTCAAGGATGCAGATCGTCAACTGTCAACAGTTGTTATCGAATTGTTACTGCTAATCCGGTTTAGTCTCGATTGACCTAAATTGTGGGGTCGAGCAGAACTTTGCCGAAATTGCTTCGGCTCGCGATCATCGTGTGGGCTTCCGCCGCTTGGGATAGGGGCAAAACAGCGTGGATGTGCGGGTCGAATACTCCACGACCCAACAGTTCGAATACTTGGCGTAATTCAGAACGGGACTGAGAATGAGTTGAGATGTAGGTGATGTGTCGACGGAAGAATTCGATAACGTCAAACTGCACGACTTCACCGCCATGTGCCCCAATAGTCACCAGGCGAGCATTTGGTCGCATGGCCTTCATTGAGTCACTGAAGGCCCTCCCACCGACCATATCGAATACGACATCTACGCCCTTGCCGCCGGTGGAATCCAGGGCGAATTCGACGAAATCTGTCGTGTTGTGATTGATCACTGCATCGGCTCCTGCATCGAGAGCCTTGCTTATCTTTTCATCTGAGCCAACTGTCCCGAGAACAACAGCGCCTGCAGCCTTGGCAATCTGCAGTCCGGCAGTGCCCACACCGCTGCCAATAGAGTGAATGAGAACGGTTTCACCCAAGCGGACTTGTGCGCGCGTCGTTAACGCATGCCAGGAACTCCCGTACGTAACGATGCTGGCGGCCGCATCTACAAAGGAAACGGAGTCGGGAATGGGAATGCACAGCGAAGCTGGCACGACTATCCGCTCAGCGTAAGTCCCTGGTATTTGCTCCCCCAAGAGGCCTCGCCGAGGGCAAAACATTTCCCGTCCGGAAAGACACTCTTCACACTGGTCGCAGGTTTTGATGTAGGACAATGCCACCCGGTCTCCGACCTTCACCGAACCAACATTTGGACCCACTTCAGCCACAATTCCTGCGCCTTCTAGCCCCGGAGTGTGCGGAAGTGTGATGTCGAACCGGGAAGTGCCATCACGGACATCGAGGTCAACGTGATTGATACCAATGGCTTGAAGGTCGACCAGTACTTCGAAGGGACCTGCCACCGGATCCGGTACTTCACGTACCGTGAGAACTTCTGGACCGCCATATGTGTCAAATTGAACTGCGCGCATTTTTCACTCCCTGGGTAGAGGAAGATTTTGACCGGCTGCCGCCAAATTGTCAACAGTATTCACTTTCGATGGGCGTGAACCCCAGGGAGACGAACCTTGGGAAGTCGAATTTTCGGCAGTAACGGTGCAAATTTCCGTGCCCGGAGCGAGTTCGCAATAACCCCAGAGCCGTAACTCGCGTCGTCGACAAGCCGCAGAACCGTGTAGCGAACCGGGTCTAGGTAGCGTTCACGAGTGACCCATTCAAGTGCAATCGGTGCAAGCATGGTGATAGCCGCTACTCGAGCTGGTCGAGATTTGGGTACTAGTGCGAGTGCGACCGCACCAACCGGCCACCACTCTCGGCGCAACAAATGTCCAATTGATGCAGAGTCGGCCAGCAGACCTTGACCCACGACCCTCCCTGCGAGCAGGCTTCCTCGCGGAATCGATCGCATGGAGGCAGCCAAAGCGACGGTCGCGGCAGCAGCCACAGACGTTGCTAGGACGGGCCTGCCAAGAGTTAGCAAAGCTAGGATCCCGACATTCCACGCAGAAAGACGTGCGGGTGCGAGATTCCCCGGGTGCCGGACTTCAAGGTCGGGCGCCGACGTCCCGTATTGGAACCTACGCGCCAACCACTGTTGGGGATTTGTTCTTATCTCATGGTGAACGATAACTTCTGGGTCGTAGCAAACATGCCATCCGGATTCGACCAATTTCCATATGAGATCAACGTCTTCACCCACGCGCAGACTCTCGTCAAATCCCACGAACGCGGAACGCCGAACAATGAGAGCTGCCGACGGAATAAAACCCAGACGCGAGCCAGGGCGAACAAGCTCGGCCCGTACCCCCATGTCAAGGGATGAGCGCGTGCGCTCGTAACGCTCGATCACACCTGAAGAAAGTTCACGACCCAAAACCCGTGGAGCTACGACCGCCACCGAGGGGTCATCGAAGTGATGGAGCATCGAGTTTGGCCAGCCAGCGGGGGCAGTGCAATCAGAATCAATGAAGGCCACAAACTCGCCCTCGGACTCACGAAATCCTGCATTCCGAGCGCCTGCCGGACCAATATTTACTGGGAGTGAAATAAGCCTGAAACCGCTTCGGCGGACAACCCCGGCAATTGCGGTGCCATCAACGGACCCGTCATCGACGACCGTGACATCTGAGCCCGATAGTGAAGCTAGGCACCGTTCCAATAGATCAGGACGGTCCATTGCCGGAACAACGCTCCCGCAGGCCCTCCCACTGTTGGCCCGACCTGGCAAAAGAAAAGCAAATCCCCTATCAATCAACTCACGGTAGACGGCCAAATCTTGGGCACTTGTGGCGGAACGACCGTAGGGGCCTTGCCTGTGAATATCAAGCACGATGTCCCGGGTGGTAGCCGACAGTCGACTAATTCTCCATGGAGATCCGCCCACAAGAACTGCTCCACCACCCCACACGATGGTTCGAGGGTCAAGCCGCACAGAAGCACCCATGGGAAGCCTTCGATCTACCGGCGGGTGGGTGTGGGAAGGCAAAGTGTGATCACTCACGGAGAACCATTAATTGACCCAATCCTTCAAAGACCCTTTCGAGTTCGTCCTCAAGGGATGGACCGTCTGAACCCAGCCACGACTCATATGCACTCAGTGCGAGCGCAAGGCCAACGTGGCCCGCAGTCACAGGGATAACCGAGCTTTGGTTCTGGTCGAGTCGATCTGCCACGAATTCTTCGATTACCCGCCGCCACTGTTGGTAACGAATTGCCGAGTGCGCCTGAAGTTCGGGTGTTCGCAAGATGAGAGCCATCCGTTCGCGATGATGGTCAATAACTTGGCCATCGAAGCGATTAAAGTCAACGATTCCCCGATATACGGCCTCGAACACCGGCATATCGGCGGGCATCTCGTGCAAGGTCTCCGCGAATCGTGCAAGGCTGTCATCAAACTGACCCCACAGGATGTCGTTCTTGGATGGGTAGTAGCGAAAGATCGTTCGCTTGCCCACTCCGACCGCCTGCGCTATGTGCTCAAGTGTTGTCCCGGCAAAACCCCGCCGGGCAAAGAGATCAAAGGCCGCAACTTCTATCTCAGCATGGGTGGTTGCTGGCGGTCTTCCGATCATGGTTTTGGCTCACATTCTTATTTGATCCAACACTATCAGCCAATGATGTGCCGATTTCCCAATAAGACTCTTGACATTTGGCGCTGAGTGCCATTAATCTTCCAACAGCGCGATAACCTCAAATTTCGCGTCGAAAAATTCTATCGAGAAAGGAACACAGACATGAATACCGACACCAACACAGAAATTGAAACCAATGTGGTGGAACCAGAAGGGGTAACCGTCGAAACACTCATTGAAGACGTGTCCATCGATGGCATGTGCGGCGTCTACTAAATCTGCGCCGCGACACCTTTTATGACCACGCTGGTTTCAATCGAACTCGATGAATCGTGGGTTCTTGCCCCCGATGTTGCCTTAAGGCCAGAGCCTTTTGGCGCACTTGCCTATCATTTTGGCACGCGAAGGTTGACCTTTCTTAAGCAAAAAGCGCTCGTCACAGTAGTAAATAGTCTCAATGCCCAGACATTGGTCAGGCAAGCGCTTGAGGGCGCGCACGTTCCCGAAGAACAGTGGCCTGCATTTCTCAAGGCACTTGGATCTCTGGCCTCCACCGGCATGATCACCCGTTGCGACGAAAGGAAAGTCTCATGACATCCGTTATGCACTCCCGCCCTCAAGGTGGCTCACTGGTCGAGCAATTTGAATACGGCCTCGATGCACCGATTTGCCTTACATGGGAGCTCACTTACGCCTGCAACCTCGCGTGCGTGCATTGCCTTTCCTCCTCGGGCCGACGCGATCCTCGTGAACTTTCCACCGAGCAATGCGAAGCAATAATCGATGAACTTCAGGCAATGCAAGTGTTCTATGTCAATATTGGAGGTGGCGAGCCCACCATCCGCCCTGATTTCTGGCACCTTCTCAGCTACGCGGTCGACCATCAGGTGGGCGTAAAATTTTCTACCAACGGAGTGCGAATTACTCCCGAACGTGCAGCCTTTCTCGCATCGACGGATTATGTTGATGTGCAAATCTCCCTCGACGGCGCAACGGCGGAAGTCAATGATCGAGTCAGGGGCAAGGGCTCCTATCAAATGGCAATACAAGCACTGGACAATTTATCCGCGGCAGGATTCAAAGACGCAAAAATCTCCGTTGTTGTCACGCGCGAAAACGTAAGCCAACTTGACTTGTTCAAAGAACTTGCAGACCACCACGGTGCGACGCTTCGCCTTACGCGGCTACGACCATCCGGGCGCGGAGCCGACGTGTGGTCAGAATTGCACCCAACTGCCGAGCAACAACGTGAGTTGTACAACTGGCTACTTGTCGCGGGAGAATCAGTTCTCACCGGTGATTCATTCTTTCACCTTGCAGGCTACGGCGAGTCGCTCCCGGGCCTGAATCTTTGTGGCGCTGGACGAGTCGTGTGTCTCATCGACCCCATTGGTGACGTGTACGCCTGCCCTTTCGCGATTCACGATCAATTCCTTGCTGGCAATGTTCTCTCACCTAATGGATTTTCCGGCGTCTGGCAAACCTCGGAACTATTTCAAGAACTTCGCTCACCCCAGACCTCCGGCGCCTGCACAAAGTGTGAATTTTTTGATGCATGTCGCGGGGGTTGCATGGCCGCAAAATTCTTCACAGGTCTCCCGCTTGACGGCCCTGATCCCGAGTGTGTGCAGGGCTACAGCGAGCAGGCTCTACTTCAGGTGGGAAGAACTATTCCATCCGCGAGTCAAGATCACTCACGGACAGCGGCACCGCGCGGAATCGGCGAGAACCTATTGCAAATCGGCTCGTTCACTCCTGCCGCGCCACCCAGCCGCGCATGTGCTGAAGATCCACTCGCCGGGTTTGACTTCCCTGCCAACTTAACCACCTAAATAACTCAACTACCGCACTAACCTGAATCCACGAAAGGCTCCTAATGGCCAACACTTGGTTTGAGACTGTCGCTGAAGCCCAGCGCCGCGCTGAAAAAAAACTACCTTCATCCGTTTACAGCGCACTGCTGGCCGGATCCGAAAAGGGAGTCTCCTACGCGGACAACACGCAGGCATTCTCCGAACTCGGACTTGCCCCGCACGTTGCCGGGCTGCACGCCAAACGTGATTTGGCAACTAACGTGATGGGCCAGAACATCTCGATGCCTTTATTCATCTCCCCCACCGGCGTCCAGGCGGTGCATCCTCAAGGTGAATTAGCTGTCGCCCGGGCTGCTGCTTCGCGCGGCACAGCGGTAAGTCTGAGTTCGTTTGGTAGCAAGCCGCTCGAGGCAGTTGTTGAGCAAAACCCACAGACATTTTTTCAGATGTACTGGATGGGGACCAGAGACACCATGCTTAAGCGAATTGAAAAGGCGCGGATTGATGGGGCAAAAGGATTGATCCTCACCCTTGATTGGTCCTTTACCTACGGTCGGGATTGGGGTAGCCCGGTTATTCCGGAGAAAATTGGGTTGAGTGCCATGGTGCAATTCGCACCCCAGGTAATTCGACGCCCCCGCTGGCTTATGGAGTTCGCACTCGGTGGTGGAATTCCCGATCTCACCACTCCTAACCTGATGAACGACCAGGGAGTATCTCCCACATTCTTCGGGGCCTATGCAGAGTGGATGCAAACCCCTCCCGCCACCTGGGAAGACATAGCGTGGCTGCGCTCCCAGTGGGAGGGCCCTTTCCTTCTAAAGGGAATCTGTCGAGTTGACGACGCCAAAGCTGCCGTGCAGGCCGGGTTCTCCGCCATTTCAGTCTCCAACCATGGAGGCAACAACATCGACACGACGCCCGCACCAATCAGAGTCTTGCCATCAATCGTGACCGCCGTCGGCGATGAAATTGAGGTCGTCATGGATGGTGGGATTAGACGGGGCAGTGACGTTATTAAAGCCGTCGCCCTCGGCGCTCGCTCTGTGATGATTGGCCGCGCCTACCTCTGGGCACTCGCAGCCAATGGACAGGCGGGTGTGGAAAATGTCCTTGACATCATGCGCAACGGGATGGATGCGACGCTCTATGGCCTCGGCCATTCTTCAATTCACGACCTCACTCCAGAAGACGTGATCGTTCCCCCCGGTTTCACTCGTACATTGGGTGCTTAAGTAGTTCCTATGGCTGTGTCATGTCATTTGTCAGAGTTAACGTGGACCGCTGTTCCTGATCACCCGCTGGTCTTGGTACCAATCGGATCAACAGAACAACATGGTCCGCACCTACCCTTTGACACAGACACGGCCATTGCTTCCGCAGCAGCAGCAGCATGCGCTTCTCACCTATCCGATGAGCACGGCATCCCGGTCGTTGTTGCCCCTGCCATCGCTTACGGCTCTAGTGGCGAGCACCAAATGTTTCCCGGAACGATCTCTATTGGGCACGAGGCATTGAGGGTACTGCTGATTGAGGTTGTGCGTTCCCTTTCCCATTGGGCTGGACGAGTGGTGTTTGTCAATGGTCACGGAGGGAACGTCGCTACCGTGACCGATGTTGTCAACCAAATGATTCTCGAGCAACATCAGGTTGCGTGGGTTCCCTGCGCATTTGAAGGTGCAACCGATGCCCACGCCGGTCGCGATGAAACTTCGGTCATGCTGTTCCTTGAACCAAACCGGGTCGACATGGACCGCGCAGTCACGGGTAATACAGCAAACCTGAGTGAACTCCTGCCCGCACTAATGGCATCGGGGGTGCGGGCCGTTTCCGAGTCGGGGGTACTCGGAGATCCATTACAGGCGAGCGCATCTGCTGGTGAACACCTATTCACCGGCCTCGTCGATGACCTCTGCGAACGAATACTCGGCAACTCGGTCAGCCCCAGCGGGAAACTCGCAAGGCCCGCAGCATCGGCTGCGAAATCCGCCGAACAATCTTCTAGACTCTCCAAGTCATGACGAATCACATTGAGCGGGTGGCGCTGGTCACCGGGGCGGCGCGTGGAATTGGGCGCGCCACCGTCGAAGCACTGTGCAGCGATGGCTTCAGAGTGCTAGCTATCGATTCATGCGTGGGCAGCGAAACATCAGATTATGCGGGTGTTGCGTACTCATTGGCCGAGACAGACGAACTCATGAGTCTGCAAGATGAGCACCCAGGTCAAGTGATTGCACGAGTTGTTGACGTCCGTGATCGCGCAAAAATGATTGAAGTCGCCGACCTGGCTGTCAGCACATTCGGGCGACTTGATGCAGCCGTGGCCGCAGCCGCGGTGATCAGTGGAGGGGAAGCACTCTGGCAAACGCCAGAAACCCACGTCAAAACTCTGCTCGACATTGATGTGATCGGAGTGTGGAACACAGCGGCCGCTGTGATTCCACACATGCTCAACGGCCCCGATCCAAGTGGATGTCGATTCGTCGGCATCGCCTCGGTAGCCGGGACACGTGGGCTTCACCGATTGGCAGCGTATTCAATGGCAAAGCATGCTGTCGTAGGTCTTGTCCGCGGACTGGCCGCCGACCTCGTTGGCACAGGCGTCACCGCGGTAGCTGTCTCCCCCGGTTCCACACAAACCCCCATGCTTACCGCAACTGCTGAAATATATGGAATAGGCGACCCACAAGAGTTTGCATCTGCACAACTGGTACAACGATTACTCCAGCCATCCGAGATTGCGAAAACAATTGCTTTCTGTTGTTCATTGGATGGCGCTTCATTGAATGGTTCAGTGGTCGAGGCTCACGGTGGTTTCACTCGATAAGACTTTGAGTTAGCCCTGCCACTTGTACTGGGCAGCCTTATTACCGTTTCGGAGAGGGCTCTCGGCACGGGACTACCGCAAGATTCCTGTGCCCGCCTGGGCCAAGGTCACTCACTCCGACCAAAAAGCAAGTAAGTCCGGGTAGTTGCTCGTGGCGTACACCCTGCAATTGTGCGAGAACCTGAAAGAGTGTCACCGTGCTTGAACTACCTTTGCCATTACTTATCATGACCGTGGTGGGCATAGTTGCCTTCGCCGCCTCCGGTGCCGTCGCAGGTGCGCGAGCTGGCATGGACTGGTTGGGAGTCTCGACATTAGCCGCTGTCACCGCAATTGGTGGTGGGACTTTGAGAGACCTTCTTATCACCGAAACCCCTGGTTGGTTGGTCGACTTCTGGCCCACGGTGATTCTGATTGCGATTACGGTTGTGGTGGTCTGGATTGCAGCGCGAGTTTTTCCTTGGCAACGTCACAGAGCTTGGATGGGACACGTATTTCTCTTCACCGACGCCATTGGACTAGCGGCTTTCACAATCGTGGGTACCGACATAGCTCGTGATGCAGGATTTTCTTACGGACCCGCTGTTGTTCTTGGTGTAATTAGTGGAATTGCCGGCGGAATTATCCGCGACATAATCGCGGGAATTCGCATCTCGATTTTCGATGGCGAGGTTTACGCATTAGCCGCGGTCGCCGGTTCCGTGGCATTCCTCCTCACCCAAAGTTTCGGTGACTGGGTTCCATTCCTAGTCGGCGTTTCCGTCACCCTCATTATTCGACTCGGTGCCGTCACTCTCGGCTGGCAGGTACCCACCCTGCCCACTCAGGTTTCGGACGCTCGGGACGACTAACCGCGAAGATTATGTAGCCGAGTTAAATCCTCGCGGCATGGCCATTAGCCACTGATGGGTGTGGACATGATTCAGCCGTGCAGGAATCAGCAGGTGTGCGAGAGCGCCGCCTGAGGGAGGTGTTGGTGCTCACTGGGATCGATGGCCTCAATGTTCGCAACGAACTTATTGGTATCGATCTTGGTGCCATTCACCCAAGTTGCCTGCACGTTCACCTGCTCGGTGAGTTTGTCTGAATCAACCGCGTACGGATCGGCAGAGAGTTGAACCAGGTCGGCGAGCTTGCCAACCTTGATAGATCCCAGATCTTGATCGCGGAAAAGCTGACGAGCTGCATTAATTGTGTGCGCACGGAATGCATCATGAAGACTTACCTGCTGCTTCGGGCCATGTACTTGGCCCGATGCGCTTCGACGAGTGGTCATGGCTTGAATATTTAAAAGAGGGATCGGTGGGCTGACAAATCCGTCGTTGTGGAAGGTGACCAACGCACCCGAACGGAAGGCATCCCCTGCCCGCATCCATTGGCTGCCGATCTCGGGAGGGAACATCTGCCCATCTAGGAGATCACCCCAATAGATGAACTGCGCAGGGAGCATCGAGATGGTCACCCCTAGTGCGGCCGCACGTTCAAACTGATCTCCTCGAGCGGCACCGACGTGTTCAACGCGCCAGCGGTGATCCAAACCCATCAGGTTGTTTGTGACCAATGCATGCTCATATGCATCGAGCACGATGTCGAGTCCAACGTCGCCATTTACATGGAAGGCGAATTGCCAACCCTGTGCTGCGTGCGTAGCAAGCACCTGATCGAGTTCGGCTCTCGTGTAATTCATCATGGCCTCTCCCCCCGGACCCAGGGGGATCTGTGCATGCTGAACAACGGGCGAATCCAGGTATGGGAATGAGGCGGCGATGGTACCCACCCAAGGCGATCCGTCAGCCCACAACTTGATGCCCTGCTTCCACAGCATCGATGGGTTCGGTGAGGTGATCTTTTCACCGCAGTCCGATTCAATTGACATGTGGTAGAGCGCGATGCGAATTGGGCTGTTGGTGACGCTCACGCATGCTGAATACGCCGCCAACATGTCGCCCTTAAATGTGTGCTCGGAAGTCATGGTTATTCCGTTGCTCGACATCTCTGCCAGCCATCGCGCTACCGATAACAACGGATGCGGGATTGCAATTGCAAACACCTTGTTTGCCGCCATCAATGTTGCTGCCGTCTCGTAGGCGCGCCCGTTCGACGTACCATCGGGGTTGCGACCAAAATGTGAACCGACCGGGTCGGCTGGGGGCTTGTTATCCGTCCAGCCATTTAATGTGAATACCGCAGTGTTGAAGTAGCTCTCGTGCCCTGAGTTATCAATAACGATCACGGGCCGCGACGGGAAGAATGCATCGAGGTCAGTGTTATTCAACTCAGGCGCTCCTTGAAGCAGCCGATCAAGGCCGGCGAATACTAATGCCTGCCCTGCAGGAGTTGAGGCATCGAGTTGCTTCCACAAGGCCTGCACATCGGCGTAGGTCGGGTATCCCACGTACGGTGCAATCCAATGCGCAGGTGCCTGGGTCACTAAGCCACTTAGTGCTGGGTGGTTGTGTGGATCAACAAAACCAGGCATCAGCACATCTGTTCCCAGATCGGTCACCGCAACACCTGGCGCAGTCGCCTGCACAACAGCGAGCGTTCCAACCGCCGTGATCACCCCCGTTGAGGTGTCAATGGCAATCGCCTCTGCTCGCGGGAGTTCATCTTCCATCGTGATGATGGATGCAGCTTTAAGAATCAGATCAGTTGCCATGTTCATCCTTTCCCGATGGGCGGTGGTATCACACCTTCCCATACTCGCTCGACTCAAAGTCTATGGTCTTTGTTCCCTTGAACTGGAAAACTAAAGAAAATCCATGGTTGACCAAACTCGCCTGCGACCACACGCTTTATGTGGGATATTAAATGGATACTCGACGAGACACTGTCAACGATCACCTGTGGCATGTCCTCTTGGACAGTTGACCCAGAGGATGCACTGTGGCCTTCGAATTTCCACCTTCGAATTTCCACCTTCAATGCCGCAGGCCTCACCTCCAACACCCCGATCAGGAAATCTCGCTTGCAATGCACCTGGAGTTGAGCATTCGGTTATGCACTAAGTTCTTCACACACCCTCGGCCCCGGGGGTGTGTGCATAACCCCTTTTTGTGGGGGAATTCGAAACGCCATTTTGCCCATCAACTGTCCAATGTGAAAATTTCTTGCCCAAATATGAAAACTGTATGAACGCTCTCGCAGCACACACGCGCCGCCACCAGTGAAATCCCGGTACCACGCGTTGGTCGCGTCAAGTTGACTCGAACTCCAGTAGTGAAAGGAAACACTGGACCCACGAGAGCACTAGCAGTCACAAGTGGACTGCGACCATCGATTGCTAAGAGTCGTTCAGGTTGACCCGATGCGCACCGCTGTAGAGAGTGAAACCAGAGTTGCGCACGAACCCGGCAAGGGTGAGATCTGTCGTACAGACGAGATCAACAGCGAGAGTCGTGGGTGCCGAAATCGCAGAAAGCACCGGCACCCCATCGGCTCGCCATGGCTTCGCTCTCCCCGTCCTACTTCTCCTCGCGCTGACCGTGCCGCTGTGCCGGGAGCGAGAGCCCTTCGCGACGCACCAGGCCATGGTGGGTGTGGGGATGGGTACGATCATGATGGCCGTCGTCGGCGTGATGCTGCTCGGCGGTCGCGCCGGTCACGTGCACGGTAACTGGACGGGATCGCAGGTAGCGGCTAGCCTCGCATGGTGCTAAGGGCAGGAGCGCTGCGCGTACCGTGGTGGCGCGTGGGTGGCCCCAACGCCGTTTCGCTTCCAGCGTGGCTGCTCATGTTCGCCTTCGCTCTGCTGCCAACGACGGCGGATATCGAGGCGATCTCAAGCTCGAACCACGTTCCCTCTGCCGTGGCAACCTGGTTCCTGATCAGGATCGTGGGACAGTTGGCCTTGGGCCTTGTCCTGTGGTTGGCCTGGTTGACGTATCTGAGACCCGGTGATCGGCAGCCCAGACCCGTGCTTGCTGTTGCCACGTTCGTCCTGGCGAGTGCCATCCGTGCGTCGGTTGTCCAGTTCGGCAATGCGTGGTGGGGACTTCCCGTGGATGGCTGGGTCGACCGAATTGCCACCACAACGCTGGCCAGCGCCGCACTGCTGGCCATGGCGGCTTTGGTCGTCGACGGATATCGCAGACACCGCGACGCGCAGCAGCACCTGCAGGACGAACTGGCGCGTGAAAGGGCCCTCGGCAGGGAGACTCTGACTGCCATTGATGCCTATCGAGATGAGCTCCTGTCCAGTGTGCAGGACACAGTCGAGGTCGAGTTGGCGACCATCATCGCCGACACGCGAGGCACGTCGGATGCAGTCACGTCGCAGAAACTGTCCCGACTGGCAGAGTCTGTCGTGCGGCCGCTGGGGCGTGAGTTGATGACGCCGGGATCGGTGACCCTCGTGATCGACAGGACCGATGCGATGGGTGCCGTCCGATCGACGTTCGGCGGCTTGTGGGCGGTCTTGCGGGACTGCCCTTTCTCACCTGCGATGTCAGCGACCTTGATCCTCGTCTGGATCAGCCTGACGGCAAGAAACCAGTTCGGCATCGTGAATGGTGTTCTAGCGGGAATAACGATGGCGGCCATCAGTTGGGCCATTCTGGGACTGGCAGATCGCATCTACGTCCCAGATACGTGGTCGCAGCATCCGCGTGCGGCATCGACCCTGATTGTGGCCGCCTGGGTGATCGCAGCCTCTGCAGCGGCTGTCACCTCCACGGCTCTGATCGCGTCGCGTGTGCCTGATGAAGTGACGCAGGCGGTCGGTCTCGGTTCGACCCTTCGGTCAGCTCTGTTCGTTCTAGTCTGGATTGTGGGCCCGCCAGTCGCACTCGCTGGGGCTCGGCAGTGGCGCAATGCGGAGGAGCAGCTGCAGGCCACCCTGAAAGCCGTGGGCCAACTCACGGCGGAACTCAATCTCCAAGCATGGTTCGAGCGGCAAAGCCTCGGCGTGCGCGTGCATGGAGCAGTGCAGTCGGAACTGGTGGCAGCTGCTCTCCGCATCGTGAATGATCCACAGTGCGATCAGGAGGTGCTTCTCCGCGACCTAGGTGAACGAATCCGCGTTCGACTTCGTGAGACCAACCCAGCCGACTGGCGCACGTCACTACAAGACATGGGTGATGTCTGGGGCTTCTCCATCGATCTACGTGTGGAGGTGGCGCACGAGGCATCCGAAGCGCTCGAGCGCGATCCCTCTCTGGCACTGGCTGCTGTGGAGATCGTCCGCGAGGGTATCGTCAATGCCGTTCGTGCTGGGGCCGCGGATCGGGTCGATGTGAATCTATCCGTTCAAGGCCCCTACCTCGTCATCGTCGTGGCGGACGACGGGGATGGCCTGATGGGCCAAGGGCCCCCCGGCGCCGGGACGAGACTTCTCGATGACACATGTCTGGAGTGGACTCGACGGGACTCCGAGGCCGGTACGGTGCTCCGAACATTGCTGGCGACGACAGGGGGGCGTAACAATGACGTCGTTGAGTAAAGTCACGGTGCCGCCCCGCCGCGTCCTGGTGGTGGAGGACGAGGGGCTCATCCGTGCCATGCTGAAAGACATGCTCACGGCCGCCGGCTTTGACGTGATAGCTGTCGCCGGTGCCAGCACTGCGGTGCAGGAGTTTCCTCGGTTCGATCCAGATGCAATCCTCTGTGACATTGATTTGGGCAGCGGTGTCAGTGGTCTCGACCTCATCGTTTCGCTGACGAAGGAGGCGCCCTACCTCGGAGTAGTAATCCTCTCCAACTACGAGATCACCTCGGACTACCGCAAGAGGTGGTTCGAGCGCGCCCTCTACCTGCGCAAGTCGGACGTGAACGATGCTGCCGTAGTCCTTCAGGCTCTAGAGACCGTCCTTAGCGATTCACACGACAAGAATTCCGCTGCAGGTGCTGAGTCCACCTCCAATGGACTGTCGTCCTTGACTCCCACCCAGGTGCAGGTCCTGCGGATGGTGGCCATGGGGCTGAGCAACGCAGAGATCGCGGAGCGTCGTGGTTCGACAGTCGGAGCCGTTGAGCACATCCTGAACCGCATCTTCGTTGCATTGGGCCTCGAGACTGATCCGGCAGTCAACATGCGAGTGACGGCCGCGCGGATGTTCATTGAATGGGCCGGTCGACCCGGCACTGCGGAGCCGACGTCAAGGTAGCCCCACTTTGACGTGAAGGCGTCTAAATGGACGACTAGTTTCTGATCCATGGATTTCTTACGCAGGGCAAAGACGATCACAATCGGTGTTTGTGCGGCCATGGTGGTCGCGTTTGGTGCCGGGGCTGTCAATGGCCCTGTGCACGCGGCGTCGGTGGATGACTGGACTCAATTGGCCTCTGAAGTGGCCGGTGGGGGCGACTACGACGAGTTCGGAGACAAGGTGGCGTTGTCTGCCGACGGGACGATCATGGCTGTGGGCGCAATAGCCGCCGGAGGGGGCGCTGGTCAGGTCCGTGCCTATGGCTACGTGTCCGGGGCTTGGACGCAATTGGGCGACCCCATCAATGGCACAGCCACCAAAGACAAGTTCGGCTCTTCAGTGGCGTTGTCTGCCGACGGGACGATCATGGCTGTGGGCGCATCACAGTCCGGACAGCTTAAGCCTGGACTGGTCCGGGTGTTCCAGTTTGGGTCGGATAAGTGGACGCAACTAGGAGCGGATATCACCGGCCTGGCCGACAAGGATCAGTTCGGCGCCTCGTTGGCGTTGTCTGCGGACGGGACGACGCTTGCCGTCGGCGCTCCAAATAAGGACCGCTCGCCCGATACGAGGGTGGGGCAAGTTCGGGCCTTTAAGCTGGTGGGCAGTTCGTGGACGCCGGTGGGTGCCAACATCGATGGCGCCAAGACCGATGACTTTCTAGGTACCTCAGTGGCGTTGTCCTCCGACGGGACGGTCATGGCTGTGGGAGTTCCATCAAGTGGTGTAAACCTCAACCGCGTTCAGATCTTTGAGCTCGTGGCCAGTTCGTGGACGCAGGTGGGCACTGACATAACTGCTGCTGCAAACGGCAGTTTCGGCCGGTCCGTGGCGCTGTCTAAGGATGGAACGATCGTGGCGGTGGGCGCTGACGGGGTCAATGCATATGCCGGGCAGGTGCAGGTCTTTCAACTGGTGTCGGGCTCGTGGACACAACTGGGTGCCAACATCGATGGCGCAACGGGTGCTGCCTTCGGCTATTCGATCGCAATGTCTGCCAACGGGACAACACTTGCGATCGGCGCGATCGGGGTCAATGCATATGCCGGGCAGGTGCAGGTCTTTGAGCTCGTGGCCAGTTCGTGGACGCAGGTGGGGACTGATCTGACTCGTGCGAAGGGTGATTATGCCGGATGGTCGGTTGCATTGTCTGCTGACGGGGAGACCGTGGCGATGGGTATCCCTTATGCGACAAGTGGTGCGTACACCTATAACGGAGTTGTACGCGTGTACGCATGGCCCACTCCTGCTCCGGCGCCCACTCCGGCGCCCACTCCGACGCCGGACTCGAATAGCAGTGGTGAGACGACACCGGCGGTGACACCTGTCGTGGCGCAGACGACGGCCGATGATGCAGGAACGGATGCAATGGACAGTGCTGATTCGTCTGAGGTTCCGGTGGTCGTGGGGGTGCCGAACAATCCGGTGACGCCCAAGGTTGTGACGCCGGGTGTGGTGCTGGTGGGAGAGAAGGTGGCCGCCGCGACTCCGACACGAAAGATGAACAAGGCTCCTGGGCCAAGGATCGGGCGTGCACCGAAGGTGCCGGCCACGGTCGGCACCCCGGTGTCGCTGGCCGCCTCGGGTCTGACGTCGGGAGTTGTCTACTCGGTGCAGGTAAAGACGTCTGATGGGTATGTGTCCGTGGGGGCGACGGTGGCTGATGCTGACGGGCTGGCGCAGCTGCCGGTCATGACGCTCACTCGCAAGGGGACGTACACGTTCACGATCACTGATCCGACGACTGGCGAGGTGTCCTACATCAAGGTGAAGGTCGCACCCCGGAGGTGACCAATAGAGCTGCCTGCTGACCGATCAAGGGTCATCCTCAGCGGCCTCCCGTTGCTCCATGACAGCGAGTGGCCGACAATCCGCGGAGCGCTCACTGGAGAGCGCGTCAGGTAGTTGATCTCCTTGCGATCATTGAGCGCGGGTGACGTCAGAGCACGTCAATGTCGTCGCCCCCGGCGACGTCGTCTCGTCCACGAATCAGCCGCGTTACTCCCTCATCACCGCGTGCGACATCGATGGCCTCGTCCCACAGCTCACGCGAGATGCGCACCGGATGGCCGCGCTCACCCTTGAAGGTCGCCTGAGCGATCGCAGCCGTGGGTGAATGGGTGACGACGAGCAGATGGTCGCCCGGATTCGCGTCGACCAGGCGCGTTCGACGCATTCCTTCATGCACTGGACGTAAACGTAATTGCTGTCGATTCCGAACAGGCCACGCTGTCACAGAAGGCATATTTGCGTTTCGGAAAGGGATCAGGCCACCCAGCGCAACTCAACTTTGGAGATGCACAAGGTTATGCACTAAGTTCTTCACACACCCCCAGGCCCCGGGGGCTTGTGCATAACCCCTTTTTGTGAGGGAAATCCAGTGCGGTTTCTCCCCCATCAACATTCCAAAATGAAAATTATTCGGGCGATAATGAAAACTCGGTTATCAATCTGCGGTGAAAACTAGCCAAAACACGCAGTCGACAAGAGTTTTGGCCTTTAAACGTCGCCAATCGCGTCATTTGAATCGAGAACTAAATTCCATGTCCTGTCACTAATGAATTTCGAGGCGTTTCTCTCAACTGTTGACGATCTAGCAAAGTTGCGACGACCGCTTGAAACCACCTGATCAAAAATGGCCTAATTTTGGATGAGCGTTAACACAACGAGCCGTTTCAACTTTGTTTTCTGGGCACGTAGCTCTTTGAGTTCCTTGCCCGTCATCACCACTCATTCCGACATAACGCTGCCGCCACGTGCAATACGTTGGACTTGAAATACCCACCTCACGGCACACCAACTCGACGGTAAGTTCTTTTCCCAGCAATTCATTATGACGCTGCAACAACCGGACAATGTCCTCAGGAGAATGATTTTTCCTACTTGCCATAACAACCGAGTCTTCCCACCACACAAGGCGAACTCAGGCTCTCAAATTATGGGGAACTACCGTAAGGGGTGATGCCATCCAGATAATGCACAGCGGCTCTTATGACGACGGCTCTTATGTTTGAAGGTAACTCGAGTTTAGTTGTCCAGCGATAGCCGTTGAAATGATTGCGGAGTGACCGCGAATGCATGGTCGAATTCGGCAGCAAGTGCTTCAATTTCTTTCAAAGAACCTGCTTGTGTCCAGGATTGAATGTCGAGACTTCGATGCACGCTGCCATCTGCGTCAACCCTCCAGATTGCATCGCCCTTCGGCGACGTGGAAAGCAAAACTGCAGGCAGGCCAACTGAAACAGTGGTCATGTCGCCAGGGTTCCATTTGAGTAGACCTTGGTCCGGGGTTGTGATCCAGACTGTGTCTTGAAACCAGACTATTGACATGGCTTGCACCGATGGCCCATCTGTCCAGCTTTGGCCACCGTCCTGTGACCAAAGCAAGGGTCCCCTAGTGTCCCAGCCCACAATTTGATTTTCATTAATCGCTAGTGCATGGAAATCAACGTCGCCCTCTAAACTAATGCTCTCCCAAGTCAATCCTTGGTTCGCGCTTTTGACCAGCCCAATGGGGTTTGATAATGAAGAACCAACTCCTGGGTGGCCGCTGGCAACCAGTACTTTTTCGGGCTGACCTGCAAGCGACATAAAGTCATCCTTGGAATCGCCGATTAGTTCAGAACTGCCAGTTGGGATATCAACTCGATGTATCCCGCTGTGGGTACCGATATATATTGAATCGCCGCTGACGACTGCATCGTGGACGTGACTTAGCGCCGGCGAAATTGCGGTACGAGCTGGTTTTTCACTCGCTCTAATCATGGACTTCAGCAGGACAATTTCCTTTTCCTGATCGCCAATTATTGACTGCGCGAGAGCTTTGACTGCGGGGTCTCCTTGACTTGTTCCTTGTTTCAAAACATCTTGGGCCATGGAAATTGCGCCCAAATGATGTTCAATCATGAATTCTCCGAAGAGTTGGTCAAATTCTCGACCACTTGCCTGACGTAATGTCTCCATCTGGGATTCTGTAAGCACGCCGTCCATATGCCCTGCATGGGCGCCTAGTGAATCGAGCTCAGGCATTTGTGTGACGCCCATTGACATCAACCATGATTCCATCACCTGAATCTCTGATTTTTGAGCGGCAGAAATTTGATTTGCGAGATCTTTGATCTGCGGGTTGAGTGCTCGACTGGTGGCCAGGCTGGCCATTTGTACTGCTTGATCGTGGTGAGGAATCATCATTTGGACAAACATGAAGTCTAAAGCGGAAAATGTTTCTTCAGACACCTGCCCTGCAACCTGAGCAGGAGTCTTCGCGGTTGAGTCCTGCGATGAACATCCGGTCATAGTGAGGGCTGTAAGCATCGTGATGGTGCACGCCACTGAAATGAGAAGTGACTTTGTTGAAATTTTGTGTGCTGCTGAACGAAATATAGACATAAAAATCTCCTGTAAATAGTTGAATGTGAGGCATGAAAGCCTCGAGAAACGTGGTGACCGTTCCTTTTATGTTCGACTAATACAGAGGAGATCCTTTTGCGGTGGTGCTCGCAGGTCGAAAAGCTGACCGCGACCTATATTCAACTCACGCCTATTCCATGGTAGGTGACGAGCCTTAATTGTCGGCATAAATAGTGCCAGTCCCATGGCAATGACCAGACATAAATGAACCAGGCTTGGATGAAGATCAGAATCCGCGGGAGTTTGGGCCGCGGTCCCCTGGAACACTTCGGGTGCTTCTTGACTGACGTGTGGGGCATGAGCATGACTCTCTACAACATCTATGCTTGCCATGTCGGCCGGAGTGGAACACATGACGACCACTATGTGATGCATGCCAATAATTCCGATGACGACTGCCACCACGATGCCCAGACGGGTGGACCGCCTCGATCCCATGGGTGACCTCTTCATCATAGGTGGATTGTGACATCAGTTATGCCATGATGCAATAGAGTGGCACCAGCTGAAAGGACCCCATTATTAGGTCCACGCTATTTGAGAGTTTTTGAATTGTGTATGCACTTACAGTTCTGAGCACACTCGTTGGGCGTTAGGTAGCCCAGCATTGAGTGCCGGTGGTAACAGTTGTAGTCCTCCTTCCAGTCGCCAACGATAGCGCGTGCTTCGTAAATGTGGTCGAAGGTATTCAATTTCAGGCACTCGTCACGCACACGATTTTTGAAAGATTCCAAGTACTCGTTGCACCAGGGTTGACCTAGTGGAATGTAGTGAATGCCACGCTGGCGGGCAGCGAATTCGTTGAGGGCGTGGGAAGTGAATTCGGGCCCGTTGTCGCACCGCAGCACCAGGGGTGCTACGCGATGGGCAATGATTTTCTCTACCTTGTCGATGTCTTTCTCGCTCGTTATCCAACGGTTGGTCATGTCAAGGATTGACTCACAGGTATGCTCATCAACCATGGACGCGAGCTTCACTAGCGTTCCGCAACGCATGGAATCGAATGGGAAGTCAATCGCCCACACCACATTCGGCGCGTCAGCGGTCGTGATTGGGCTCGTACTGGGCCCTGCGGTAACCCTTACGGGCATTTCGCGAGATGCCTGCCCATGTACATAAATGCGTGCGCAGCCATCGGTCAGGATCGGTCGGTGTTTCACACTTAAGCGGTCTGCGGTTCGTTGATCTGGGTAGCCCAGCAACGTTGCACGTGAACCGTTCTGATGTTCCGAATTTTTTTGGAGCAACAGAACGGCCCGACATTTTGGCTATTGGACTCATCAAGCATTGCATTTTCCCTTAGCGATCTCCTTGAGCATCAATTTTTTCTAGCTCGGAGTCTGCGACGAGGCGTGTGAGTTTCGCGTTCCTTGCGAGTAACTCCTTGAGCTTTTTCGCGTCATCAATACTCATCCCGTCGTAGCGTTGCCGCCAATTGTGATACGTGGGGGCACTGATGCCTATTTCCCCGTCTGCGAGCTCTACCGTGAGACCTTGGGCCAGAACCTCATCAAAGCGCTGCAAAAGCCGCACAATCTCCTCCGGCGAATGATTCTTTCGACCAGCCATAACAACCGAGCCTTCCCACCCGTAAAGGGTGAACTAGGACTCTCAAATCAGGTGGACGCACCACAAGAGGTCATGCCACAGCCAGGATCACCTTGGCTGGAGAGAAACCTTGCCAGCAGCCTCGCGGTCTCAATCACTGCGCGCTAACCCGCAATATCAGCCATCTAGCTGAGCACGTCTAATGACTGAGCGCGCCAGAACCGCGGTACGGCATCCATGGCCCTGGCACGACCGAAATCCGTTTCACATCAGTCCCAGTGGAAGGGGTCATGCCACAAGCTCATGTGCATCCATTGGATTCAGACTCATCGAGAACGTCCAAAGACTCTCGGTGAATCAAAGTGACGGGGATCGTAGGAGCGCCGATCTAGTATTTGATTCAGTCGGATTTGGTGACGCTTAGATCGACTGGGTGGTTTTCGAGTTAGGTCCAGTGACCTCAGATGAAACTTTCTGGGTCGGAATCGTCATGACCAGTGTGCTTCCCTCGCCAAGCCCGCGCGACGACGCAATCAGGCTGCCACCATGTGCTTCAACTATCGCCCGCGCAATCGTTAGACCGAGTCCACTGCCTGATCCGTCAGCAGCAGATCGTGACTGATCGACTCGGTAAAAGCGAGTGAATATTCGATCAAGCTCTTGTGGAGATATTCCCTGTCCATCATCTGAAATACGAACGACCGCATCGGTGCTGGCTCTCTCAGTCGTTACCCGGACCTTTCCACCGGTCTGTGTGTGGCGGTGGGCATTGTCGAGCAAATTTCCGAAAACTTGCTGGAGTCGAATGGAGTCAGCTCGAATCATGATCGTTCCAATGGAGTATTCATGAATTAGTTCAACGCCTGCCGCCGCGAATCGAGGAGCAAATGCAGCGCAGGAACCTGCGATAATTGCATCTAAATCTTCCACATTAAATTCCATAGCAAGTGCGTGCTCTTCAGCCAGTGAAACCTCCCGCAGATCTTGGGCGAGACGCCTCAATCGTTGAATCTGTGAATCTATGGTTTCGAGTGCCACCTCTTTTGGTATCAACTCGACGTGCAAACTCTCTATATACAGTTCCAGCGTGGCGAGTGGCGTACGCATTTCATGTGCGAGATCTGACAGGAGTCGGCTCCTTGTGATTTCGATTTCACGCAGTTGTTCACCCATTCGCTGAAGATTCATGCTCAATCGTGAGACTTCATCGCTAAACGGTTGTCGTGTGAGCTCGACGTCGAAGTTGCCTTCTCCGAGCTCTTCTGCGCGGTGGGCAAGCTCCTCCACAGGCTTGGAGATTCGCCGTCCAATTAATCGAAAAAGCAAAGCCGAGGCTAACAAGGCCACAACAAGGGCCAGACCCAATGCAATTGCTCCAGCCTTCCAAAAGGCCTCCTCGGCATGCGCTTGCACCAAAGGATCAGTTTCTCCCGTTGCGGCCAGATGGTCGGCGAACAGGTTAGGTGCGACTAGTAGAACTGAAGCCAACAAGGTGAGTCCAGCAAGGGTTGTAACCTGCATTTGAGTGGTTAGCATTCGTCGAGCCAAGGAAGGAAGCCGTCGTGGACTCAATGGTCTCCTCCCCATTGGTAGCCAACTCCTCGAACAGTCAATATGAAGCGCGAATCGCGAGCTGGGTCATGTAATTTTCCGCGCAATCGAGCCACGTGTGCGTCAATCATTTGCGGATCTCCAAACCAATCGCCTCCGCGAATAGCCGCGATGATTTCTTCGCGAGTCACGACAGCGCCATCGGCTCGAACAAGTAATTCCAGAATGTCATATTCGGTGCGGGTCATTTGAATCACGCGCCCATCTAGTTCGGCGCGACGGGCGTGAGCATCCAAGACGAGTTCCCCCGTTGTGAGGCGCTCCCAAGCTGGTGCGTGCAGCCCACGAGGGCCGCGAGGCCGACGAAGCATGGCATGAGCTCTTGCGACCAACTCTTTTGAGGAGAAGGGCTTGACCAGGTAGTCATCTGCACCAGTTGAGAGTGCGATGACTTTGTCTGCAGGATCGTCTCGAGCTGTCAGCATCAGAATGTAAGCATCTGTGAATTCCCTTAACTTCTTACACACTTCAATTCCATCCAAGCCAGGAAGCATGATGTCCAAAACTATAAGGTGCGGGCGTTCATTTTTTGCGAGTTCAATTGCACTTTCGCCATCGTATGTTACGAAAACTTCAAAACCTTCGCGTTCAAGATAGCTCCCGACAATTCGGGCAAGGGGTTTTTCATCATCAACTACTAATGCGCGGCCTAATGACATGAGGGCCTCCCTTATTGAAACCATACAAGCGGGTCTGGCGGTCGCAGTCGGTCACTGAGTGTTTGCACGCGACCCATTAAATGTAGGGGCGATAGAAATCTATCCGGATCGTCCCTTAGAAGGGTAACCGGTGTCAAAGTGCATGTAATCGGGCACCTTAATGTTCTGCCAGACCCACCCTCTCTCCTTGAAAAGTTGAATCACAGGACTTCCCTTACGGATTACACCCGGCCCTTGCTTGTCTTTTGCATACTTCGCTTTGGGAACCCAACACTCACACCGAGGATCACGCCATGGGTTTTGTACTGGATTGATATCAATTGCCCTGCCGTTGGCATGTGGGGATTCGAGAACTGGTGCATTGATTTGCCCCGGTTTACGGCAATTAAACGCTGAAGTGTTATTTGCTTTGAGACTTCGAGCAACATCTCCACCGTACATCTCGACCGGTTCCATTCTCGCAATTGGGAATCGGTCCAGATACATTTGAGAAAATATCTCTGCTAAATCTTCTACACTATCGCGATGTCCAACGATCTTTCCACGTTGCTCTTTGCCTGCGAAATCAAAATATCCGATTTCAAGCAACCTGAGTTGCTTGCGGCCAACTGGGCAACCTGGTCTCCAAGTGCCTGTGGCTACGATTTCCTGCCACTGCTCAGCGGGAATGCGTGAGATTTTTGGCGCGCTCCCTGAACGCACGCTGACCCGTGTCCCCGGTGTCGGTTGAACTTCGGGGGTGGTTGTGACGGGGGCGGCAGATACGGGCTGGGCGTTAGCCTCTGGTTGGTTAGACACGGAGTACTGAATCCAACCAGCAATACCTAGTGTGACCGCAACGATAATTACTGGGATCAACAAGCGATATCGACTACCCATCAAATTGCATCCTCCCCAAGGTTGAGTTCCATTCGCGTGAGGGGTCTACCGTCCATGGCCTGGGCTGGACTTGAATTCATAGTCCATCCGTGCCGAAGGTAGAAACGTTGTGCCGAGACATTTTCAGTTTCGGTAACCAATGTGAGTCGAGTAGCGTCACTCCTTCGGGCCTCCCCCACAAAGGCTTCCAGCAACACGCTACCTGCGCCACGACACCGGTGGCTTGGCGCCATGCATATGTACATTAACTGGCCATCGCCACTTGAAAGCACTTTGCCTTTTCGTGGTCGCAAAATTAGACGAATGGTTTTGCCAGCGTAGGGACGAACGCGCACACGTAGGAATGAAACCCACATTCTGGGTCGAGCCAGCAACGCACAGGCTCCACGCAGGCCCGTGATGTATCCGGTTTGCCAGGAAACTCCACTCGCCGCTGATTGATCCGTTGTCCCAATGAGATACCCCACCAGATGCCCCGAAGAATCAGACACCGTGAGCGAAACTGATTCAGGTGCGTTCATGTGCGAAGTAAACCAATGGCGCAGAAATCCGTGACCTAATTGGGAGTAGAAAGCTGAGGAAAATGATTGTGAGTGCCACGCGACGACGTTGGCGAGGTCCGAATACTTCATTTGGCGAACAGCATGAAGAGTGGAATTCCCTTGAGTCGGTGTGGAAGTTTGGGTAGAAATCGCCATGACTACATGGTCGTTGCACTCCCCACCGATTTTTACCGGAATATATGACGATCACATGACGATCTTTGATTTTTCACTTTTTGCGACAGCAACTTTGGGGCAATCAACCTACATTTTGTGAAATGAGTCTGAAGTCCAACATGAGGAGCAACGTGAAAGTCTTACCGCAAAGTCGCTCGACTAGAAGGGAATGTTCGGTCACACGGTTCGCTCACAGAGCATGCTTTTGGCTGATAAGTGGACTGCCAAAATGCATGGCCTCGAAAGTACTGACGTCTTTTTTCAATCTGCGGTTCCTCCGCGGAAATCCATGGCCTTATGAGTCGTGTCCATACGAGGCTGCGAAACGGGTCGCTCTGCTCGATGAGATCCCAGTGGGTGCTCACACCATTGTTGAGGTGGGCTCTGCCGATGGGCATAATTTATTGGCTGTTGCTTCCCACTCTCAAGAGTCAATAATTATTGGAATCGATATCTCCCACAGAGCGTGCTCAATTGCGAGGGCAAAGACACGGAACCAAACAAAGATCCATGTTGAAAATACTGATCTGACTGAACTGCTGCGACGGCATCCTTGGTTACGAGGTTCAGTGGACCACGTCATCGTGTCAGAGGTTCTCTATTACATGGGGGGAGATAAATCCATGTCGACGCAACTCAGATTCCTTAGCACGTTACTCGCACAAGACGGCAAAGTAATTCTGGTGCACGGAAGCGAAGACGCGGATCGCCTGCACATGCGGGTTGGCGAGATTCTGAACCTTGCACGAATTAGTGAGTCTCGAAAAACTGCACTTGGCAAGAATTTCCTGGTCACGACTCTTGGCCACTCAACACTCCGACGCGATTTGGCCGAATCGGTCGCCTAGGCAGAACCGCTGCTGGAGCATCGAGCACCACTTTCCCTTTGTTTGGCGGCTTTTCTGAAGTCGTCCCCGCAGTGTCCTTCAGGTACCCAGAAGACGCCTTCAGATGTGTATTCGTCCCGGGATTTGAGGATTGATTTGCGTGCTTCTTCGGTGGGCATGTAGTAATCCGATTTGGGATCCTCTACACATATTGCAAGTTGATTTTGGCGTTGGGCGAATACATCCGGAACGTCTTTGAGGAAGATTAGGCCAAGTACTACGTGCTTACATTCGGCGGCGTCCATGTTCGATCGTAGACGATCGCAAGCAGCCCAGAGGGATGCTTCCAGCCCGACACTTTGTTGGTTCTTTGGTTTACTTGCCACCGTGAAATTCGACCCCCAGTTTGAAACCGCGAGCTAACGATCGATGACCTCCCACAATACCGACAGCGTGTGACCGTTTTAAGGAATCCTTACGAAAGGGCAGTAGTTAAACTTGTCTGTCATTGACCCGGAACTCAGCTGCTCCCGTCCATGTCCAAAGCAATCGCAGGTGCTCTTCTGCGGTATCGCCTAATCGGCCTCGGGCGATCTTGACCGGAAAGGTCTTCGCAGGTTGTGAGGAATAGCTTGACGCGCTCACTACTGATTTCCAAATCGGCAAGAATGCGTTTGATTGTTAGGTCAGTGAGTGGTTTGACAGGGTTCTGGGAGTACCTAGTGAAGAAGACCTGCATTCTCGTAATTTTGAGTTGGGTTTCGCGAATCCCTTGGATTGCGCCAGGCGGGACCGTAGCCCTCGAGTCGGGTGCTCCGGTGCGTCGGTTTCTTTGTTGCTCGCTTCGTCTTTTTCGTTTTTGGCAGGTGCCACAGATTGCGCTGTAACTACCCCTTATTGCACCGCACTCCCCACAACCCATGATTCTGAGCATAAAGGCTTCAATTTGAAGCCTTTAATCGGGTTGGACGGAAAACTTCTTGGCCGCCTTGTTATAGATGAGGAGTGAAGGCACAAAAGTCAACGAGGAGAGAAGAGGGGCCAGAGACGCGCATGAAGACCTTGTTCGAGCAACGCCAGAGTGGCCAGATCTGCGATGGTTTCCCCTTCAAGTGTTCGGGAGATTGTTGCTCTGTCAACACCGGTTCGCCTTGCGGCTTCACGCAGGCTTATGTCCAAATCCCTGAGGGAATTGGCAAGAGCACAAGCGATTTCCTGCGCATAATGCACCTGGATCGGGGTTTCCTTTTTGAGTACAGCTTCAGGCCATTCACCGGTTTCCACGTAGTCCTTAAAGGAGCTAGCGGAGCGAACTCTGGACGGCATTTCCTCATGTTAAGGGCAATTTGCTCCAAAACCTTGACAAGTGGCGCATGTATGCGCCAGTGTGTCGCGTTCAAGGACGCGCTCACAAGGGAGATCAATGACTTATCAAAGGGAAACCAGCCATGACCATGGTTTCCCTTTCACGTTTTCAACAGTGCGCATTCACCTTGTGGGAGTTGCCTTCAGCTCGCGGCAGGCATCAGGTGCTCAAAAACATGCCTGATCCACAATCATTTGACTCACGTGAAGTTCTGCTCACGGTCGTGGAACTGTGGAGTGCTGATGTCAACTCCGGTGACCTCTCAGAACAAACGTTTCACCGATATCGCGGATTAGTAGAGCAATACATCAACTTCACGCATGCTCAAGGTTTCACAACACTTGACTCCGCATTGGAGTTATTTGAACAGTGGCTCTGCGCAGCAGGGCGGGATCGAAGTGGTCGCTTAGGCACACCTGCAATCGCTATTCGACATTTACGCTCCTGCGCCGTGCGCGCTCTTTATGCAACAGCAAAAACATTCGGTGCTACATCCGTCATGCCGAGGTATGAGGGTCGCGATGGATCAGATATCCGCAGGCAAGGACGCGCATTAAACGAATGTGAGGTTGATCGTTGCCGGAGTGTGGCTTTCAGTTATCTAGAAACACGCCTGGCAAGTGCCGTTGCTCTTGGCCTCTGTGGCGCAGGAACCGCTGACATTGGCAACATAAAACTAAAACACATTGACTTAAGTGACGGCTCACTTTTACTTCCCGGTAGTCGACACATCAAACAAAGACGTGTCGCAATTGCAGGTGATTGGGAGTACGACGTCATCTCACATCGCCACGCGGCACTCACCTGCGCGGGTGGATCCAGCGACATTGGGTTTGTTATTCAAAGAAACGGTAAAGAAGCCTCGCGCCAAGCAGGGGCCGCGATGGCACTCGCGCAAATATTAAATGTTTCCGGCTACTCGAACGACCTAGGACTAAAACCGGCGAGTTTCCAACGTTGGGCCGGTGTCACAGTTTTTGACCAAAGCTCCAGCATCATCGACGTTGCAAAACTCCTCGGCTCCGCTTCTCTTGACGCAGCAGCACGCGCTATTGATCTAGATTGGCGCGGAGTGATAAATCCCGCGAAAATCAAGAATCCCCTATACCAACCCCGGGTTTTGTCATGAGCGATACTGAAATCACAATCATCCGTATCGACGAAAAATCCGATCAAGTGCGTCTCTCTGATGGTCGCGTGACACGTATGTCCTTGCAGTCAGGCAAGCGTTCTCAAAAAACAGGACCTTCCAAAAACCTGCGCACTGACCCTTTGGCTCGATTCAACTTAATACTTACGAATCCTGACAGTTACCGCCTTCTTGATCACATCATGATGGGCACTCGACCCGAAGGTGGTTCACCCGGTATTTACCCACGCCAACTCTTCTCGTTGATATACGCGCTACAAAACGCATTTTCTTCTCAGTCAGCTATCTCCCGAGCATTGTTGTTTGATAGTTACTTACCCTTAATCAAACAAAGGCTGCAAGACGCACTACCCACCGTTGCACCTGATGACCAAGTCCGCATCACAAATTGGATAGCAGCTCCAAAAAGCCCAAGCGCCAGCAGAATCAGCAGACTGTTTCGTGGCTTAAAAATGCGAGGCATTAACCAATCAGACTTGTTACAACAACAGGGAGTCATGCTGTCATTAGATGACGAAAGGTTCTCCCAGAGGAACACGGTTTATTCATCAAAGAACATGATGATTGGAGACGGAACAGCCCTCAAGGCAGCCACCTCACACACGCAAGATGAAGTGGTAGACATGTACACCGGGGAAATCCGGCAGAGGCACATTGATGGTGTTGCTCAAACTCACTCCGAAGGCGGTGGCGAATCCACACATGGAACAAAATTCGCCATTATTTGGTCCCCAGGGCCTAACAAACATGACACGATCGCACTCGGTGCCGCCTACGTGAATTCGCCCTCCCCTCAAATCGAGGCAAGCAGCGCACTCAAACTCACCCTCGAAGTCCAAGCGCGCCTCATAGAACAGGGTGCCTCCGCATCCCTGCTTGCCTATGACCGAGCGGCCGGCAGAAAGGAACAGGAAACACTCAACGGCGCAGGAATGGTGCTTGCTACTAGGGCAACAATGGACCGGACTTCGGATGATTCAAGTCACTACCGCAAACCAAAATTCATTGGAACCACAACCCCAGAATGCGGACACGAACAAAGATTCTTTGCGATCTTAAAGCGACTCCACTTGGCCGTGACCGATGTGAATGGGAATAGCAATTACCTGCCGCTGCATCACAACCAGAGACCTAAACGACAAAAAAATGGACGCGTCTTCCACTACACGGAACACCCTTACACCTGTTGGTGTTCTCCAGGAACCAACAACATGCTTCGCGTCGCTTGGAACGGTCGCAAGTCCGCCCTGAGCACGAGCAAGGACGGGATCGAAATTGCCGGTGATGAAGGCTACGACAACATGCTTCGTTACCTACAACCACACGCACCCGACAGCGAAGAGTTCAAGGAAATATACGGCTTACGTCAAACAGCTGAAGCCATGCACTCCATCATCGATGACATGCTTCCCTTTAAACGACTCCAACGCTGGTCATTGGAATCAAAAGAAGCCTGGGTCTTCGGCTACTTAATAGGACACAACCTCGTTTACCAGCAACTAAGGCGAAAACAAATCCCCGACTCAGCCGCTGGCTAAGCAATAAAACCTTCACCGTCGAACATCTCAAATCATCAGAATGCTCAAAAACGCTTATTTGCCCTGATCGTGGCTATTAACGGGCCGCATCTCACCTAATTCCCGCAAACTCGACTCACTATTGAACGGCAATCACACAAATGTTCCAGAAAGAACCAACCGCCACTATCCACACGAGGTTACGCACTTGGTTATGCACTAAGTTATTCACGCACCCCCCGGCCCCGTAGCTCAGGGGATAGAGCGTCGGTTTCCTAAACCGTGCGTCGCATGTTCGAATCATGCCGGGGCCACGAGTAACATTCCGGTTTTTCCTGCATCAAGGTTCTTGAAACTCCATTTTTGCTGCACTCATGCGCCGTCGGTACGCTTATTGAAATGACTCAAGGCCTCCGTATCTCTATCAGTAGTTGGGTCCAGACATCCAATGTTAGTGACGGGTCTGAGGTGAAAAGGTGATTTTGGTCGATGGTGACACCGTGAAATTGCGCGCTGCCGATTTTCAAGAGTCGTGCTCCCCCAATTTAGATGTGTTCCTCATTCGTGGTGCTCCCTGGCGCCAACCAACCTTCCGACATGGACCATTTGTTATGAGCAATAAAACTGAGGTCATTTAGTTCGTGGAAAAATTCCAAGCCGGCCATTTGGGGCACATACCCTCTGATGCCATTCAGTCTCATCAGATGTGAGTAGTTGTTTCTTTCACCTTTAAGCCGGCATTCAATTGAGTTCCCTCGGCTGTTGCTGTCAGAGACCAGTCGCCTGAGCACATTTGATCGAAGAGCGCGCTACCAATACCTGCATGCCCTCCAGGAGTAGGCCCAACACCGTCATCGGTTACTGAAATGCTCATTTCAGTGTTTGACAGTTCGCCTACTCGAATATCGATGCGGCTAGCGCGACCATGGCGCACAGCATTCGATATTGCCTCTTCAACTAACCTTCCGACATTTCGTGCGTTCACAATCGTGTCATGATCTGCATGAACACTAACTTGGACATCAAACACACACAAACTTCCCCACAGACTGACCTTGCGTTCAACTTCATCGGCAACCCGATTCAGAACGACAGGCTCACGCAAAGGCGCTGCCAACACCTCCATGGCTTCCTGGAGCGCCTGACTGGCCATTACTTCATCTCCCAGTAAGGCAGCTCGATCCAAAGCCATGGAACAGGAATACAGTCGTGTCTGCACACTGCCATGTAACGTTCGGGAGGCTTCTCGAGTGAGTTCGGCAACGTGACGATTCTCTGCAAAAGAGATCACTCGCTTTTTAAGAAGCCGTTCGCGAAATATATCCCTTGCCTGAGCGTCAAAATTACGCCAGGCTCCCACGGCTGAAGTCAAGATAACGACACAGATGCCCAAAGTAATCTGCGCAACCTGCCACGCAAGTGGAGCTGAACCCGGAACCCAGAACTCACGAACTCTTGCAGTTACCGGTACACCCGCCTGCAGAACGAGCAGTGCCATGAGAAAAATGATGCTGTGCTGATTTGGGAATCGTCGCATCAATGCATTTGCTGGCAAAGTGATGGCAAGAACTGCCAAAACTGATGAAGCGAGCAATAGCGTTCCATGATTCCGGCCAAATAACGAAATTGTTGCTACCCCAGTCCCCACAAGATGAATAAACAAAATCAATCCAGGGCGAAAGGGTTGATCAGCAATGGTATTCGGGATCAAAACCCACCACGATCTGCTCGGATACTTTTCGGCCATGTCGCGCCATAAACGCTTACTTATCGGTCTCACCAGGTCCTGTGCTGTTCCTTTGAGGACAACACTCGCAGCTATCCAGTCGTCACGTTTCGCTTCACTTTGAGTTTCTGCGTTTTGCGCGCTGATTCTTTGCGCCAGAACCATTCGTGCTTCATGCAATTCACTGTCGACTTGATGGTTAATTTGATCACGCAAGATGGCCGAAAGACCCTGACGTTGCAGATCCTCAACCTCCAGTTGAACTGCTTGTGAGATCAGGAAATTTCTCGCACGTGATGTTCGATCCCGATAATCAAACAGGAGGATCATCATGCAACCAAACCAAACAGCGACAACTCCAATGACGACGTATTGATCAGGTTTCCCGATGTCGGCCTCAAGCCCTACTTGTCTAGACAGTTCTGTGACCGCAAAGGTGAGAATGAGGCCAGACATGAAACTGGTCGCGATGACAATCCAAATCGGAACCGGGCTTAGTGAACGATTTCGAAACAATGTTAGGTGCAGCATCAACAGCCAAAGGCCAACGAAAAGTGAACCGAGGAACCCAATTAACATCCAAGTGAAAAATAGTGCGGCACTTAGAGTTGCGCTTGGCACACTAGCGGCTAGTCCAAGACACACGATAACGGTTGAGATGGTCCACGTCTGCCAGGAAATGGACCACTTTCCACCCAAGCGTTCTCGCAGACCTTCTTGCTCACCTTCTACGAACACTCACAGCCCCCGTCATTTGAAAGTAAGCTTGAGCGATTAAAACACGTTGATTTTTTTCGGAACTCGATGCCAGGGTCAAGTGCTTGCACAATCGAGTGACGGCGTTCTCGACACCTGAAATGGATAGATGACGTATGCGCGAAATCTCGCTATTGGAATGCCCTGCAGCAATGAGGCGCATGATTTCTATTTGTTGGTCACTCAATTCCTTGCGCGCCACCTGTGACGGCAACATTCCACCTTCTATATCTTCCCCCTTTGCCATCTTGACTGAAATGGTCACCGCCCTGCAGAGTTCTTCAGCCTCCGAGACTCTCCGTTTGACCATGTAGATGGAACCTTCAGGCAGAGCCGGTTGATTAAGTCCCATTAACCTTGGTTCCTCATACGTTGAGAGCATGACAATGCCTATTTGTGCGTTCCCTTTGCGAAGTCCATGCGCAAGGTCAATCCCAGTGGGGCCCTCTCCGAGGTCCAAGTCAATGACTGCCGCTTGAGGGGCGGCGTGGGCTGCTACCCAAAGCCCCTCGGCTACTGATTTGGCTGTCCGCACTGATTTCGCACCAAGTGATGTCAATGCACCCGAGAGCATGGTGCAGGTGAAAGGGTCATCATCTACCACCAAGATCGAAATATTTGAAAGATCCAAACCTGACACAAGCGCAGCCACCTCCTCTCAATCGTTGGCAATGCATTCCGGTACTGAAAATAGTGCATCACAACACCTGTCAAGTTACGAAACGGGAAAAGGTCGGCCGCACGCTTAGTTAAGTCCAACGTACGGCCGACACTCGTGACCACTGAACGTGAGTTATCGCACCGAGTAGTGACCCAATCCACTATCGAAGTACAGCGTGCGCGTGCACACCCCACCACCTGTGGTTGGAATGGCCCACTCTGCCCATGAACGGCTCCAACCACCTGATGGAGCGCCTCCCCAGTTGTGCGAGGTATTTGTTATGTCACAGGTCCCACTTGCTGGCAGACCGACCTGCTGCAATATTTCAGCGCGACCGAGCGCATCAGAACCGCCCGACGCATCGGAACCGCAGAGTGACACGGTTACTGCCTCATTCAACAGGTAACTGTCCAGATCTGGATCATTCATTTCAGTCTGCCATGCCGATATGTCTTGACCGCAGGGTAAAAGGAATACGTCCCATTCTAGGTCGCCGTTCCAAAATGGCGCCTGGCCCCTCGTTTGTATGATGTACAAATTTGCAATTGACCCTGGGCCGTTGAGGGTCGCAGTCGCAGTGGGAGTCTGGTAACCGCTGTCAAAGCCGATTGATGGAGCAACAGCACCGAACAAATTCCAGTCACCGCCACCGACCACCCAGGGATTCGAAGTCGCATCGGTTGGGCAATTTGTGAAGTCGACCGTGACTTGGGAATCCACGGGGATGAAATACACAAAAGACCCACAGCCATCAAGTGTGGTGGCCGAGGCACTTGGTGCTGCCACAAGGCCCCCAGCAAGCAGGGCGCCGCTCGCCAACAGAACCGTAGAGATGTGCTTGATTGTCATTTTTAAAACTCCCTCCGAGCACCATCCGTGCGATGGGCTTTGCTGAAGGTGCCATGCCCATCGATCAATCTCAAGTGTCACTGATCCAATAGCGCTCAGATGGTGACTAACTGGGGGGATTGCCCCACATGGCCACTTCAAAGTGCGCTACAACCTGGGCGGAGCCGTTGGGTCCACGCCAGTTTGTCAATGGGGTCAAATACGAAATTTTTCACTCTCTCGACTGGCGGCGCTAGCCCGACCCTAGAAAATTGAAGAGTTGAGAATCTTTGACAACACTGTGGTGTACACAGGAATTCAAGAAACTCATTGTTTCCCTCTCCATTAGCAACATCGGGAACGGTGTAGCATCAGTTACCTTGGCATTTGGAGTGCTGCATTTGCCGGGTTGAATATTCACAACCCAGGGTCAAGCCTGAATGGACCCCTCAACGGGAAATTTTCGTGGCAAATCCGTGGCACGCGCTAGGAGTTCTCCCCACGACTACATGCCACAAGGTGGTCCTGTTTCCTCACAACTCTTCATCCTCATCCTCCTCTTCTTCACAAACGACAGGGTTTCCTAAACCGTGCATCGCAGGTTCGAATCCTGCCGGGGCCACAAGAAGAATGTAATGATCGGTCTATCCCTCAATACATTCCTTATGACGTCACACAAATGGTGGTTGTCCGGCCTTACCGGATCGCGATGGGTGATGCGTCATGTTGATGAATAGTCACATGCACGCCTTTCTTATGGTCAGGATCGCCCGCGTAAACAACGAATGTTGGATAAGTTGACGGGTCGCCGCCGAGGCGAGTGATCTCCGAGATGAGGTGGTCACGGACATGTTCTGCCCGTGCGAGGGCGGTCTGTCGGTTCGGCCCGTAGGCGTGAATGTTGATCGGTGAGTTTGGCTCGTCCACGAACCGTTTCGCCATAGCAGTAACACGATTCGGTTGCAGGGTCACGTACCCCGTGTTCTTCGAACGTGTATCTGCGGTGTTCACGTTGGTCGCGGCGCCCACGCCTGTAAGTGGCTCCGTACCGAGGTGGAAGGGATAACAGGCACAGTTCCCACGGAAGTAGGTGGGGTTAATACTGATGTTGATAGGGAACCGTTGGTCGCCAGCCACTGTGCCCGCCTGCTGAAAAAAGTTGAAGAACACGCCATCACCGTTAAACCATGTGCAAGCGGGGTCTCCAACTTCCGTCACTTCGATGCCACTCAGAGTATGGTTCACGACAGTGCCGTTGCATCGAGCAGTAATGCCGTTCGCAGAAACAGTGAGCTCGTATGTGGCGGTATCACCATTGTTCAACAAGCACCGCGGCACCATGCCGCGAGAATCACCCACTGCGATAACCAATGGGTCATCGGATGGGGCGAGGATGCTCATAGAGCCATCCGCGCAGGTTGCCTTCGCAGACACCGTAAGCGGGTAAACGCCATAACTGTTGTCAACCGATACGGCAAGATCAAACCTGTTCGCTAAGCTAAAAGTGTCAGGAATGTCCCACGCCTGAGCAGGCGCCGTGAACCCAACAGGGATGGTTAGAGCCGCGATAGTCGCGGCGATAAAAAAGCGTTTCACGAGGCACCTCCGATAGTGAGCGTCCCACCCTCAGGGACAGTGATGGATGACGCGGCGTGCTGATGAATAGTGACGTGAACGTTCTTCTTATGGTCAGGATTGCCTGCGTAAATAACCATTACGGGGTATTCGTCAGGATCTCCACCGAGACGGGATATTTCTGAGATGAGATGGTTACGGACATGTTCCGCCCGTGCGAGAGCAACATTCCTGTCAGGCCCGTAGCCGTGAATATTAATGAGTGAACCAGGGGCGTCCACGAACCGTTTCGCCATCGCAGTCACACGGTTCGGGTTACGGGTCACGTAGTTGGTGATCTTCGATCGTGTAACTGCGGCGTTCACGTTAACTGCTGCGGTCACGTTACCAAGCAAATAAGCATCCTTGTTGTTTTTTACGTATATTGGGTTTACGGAGAAGTTGTAGACACCTTCGTTATTTTTGAGGAACGACAGGAAATTGGGTATCACGAACTGATCTGAACTCGTATCTATTGTGAACTTCCACAAACACTCCGCGTCTCCTGTTAAATTATTTAACTTCACCCAGTCGGTGACAGGAGAGCTGATTCCACCGTTGCAGTTAACGGTCTGCCCGTTCGCAGTGAGTGTGAACTCAAAAGTTCCATCCCCCCAATTACCTAAGACACAGAACGGGTACTCACCGCTCTTCTCACCTGCACGGAACACTAAAGGTGCATCAGGGGAACCAACAGTGCTTACCCCACCATCCCCGCAGTCGACCTTCAAATACACAGACAGGGGATAGGTGCCCTGCGAGTTGTCAACCGAAACTGCAATGTCGTTAGTTGCATGAGCAGGAGCCGCGACAACGACAGGAATAGTCAGTGCCGCGATAGTGGCGGCGATCAGTGTGCGTTTCATGATCACCACCCGCCCGTTCCGATGGCACGAACTGAATGCTGATGGATAGTCACGTGAACACCTTTTTTATGGTCAGGGTCACCTGCGTAGGTGACGAATGTCGGGTAGTTCGCGGGGTCACCACCAAGGCGAGTGATCTCCGAGATGAGATGGTCACGGACATGTTCTGCCCGTGCGAGAGCTACACCCTTATCGGGGCCGTAGCCGTGAATATTGATGATTGAGTTAGGGGCGTCCACGAACCGTTTCGCCATAGCAGTAACACGGTTCGGTTTCAGGGTCACATAGTTAGTGATCTTCGACCGTGTGACTGCGGTAATGAAGTTTCCGCTCCTGACCACGTTATTCGATCGCATGTCCGACGCGAACACTGACGGGAACAGTTTCAGCTCCCACCAGTCATCTAGTTCGCCCCAATTGGACATGATATCCACGCCCGTCTTGTCAGAGTAGTATGCGCCACCGATATCAGGGCAACTCCATACGTCACTACATCCCACCTCTCTCTCAAGGTGCGCCCCTGGGTAGGTGGCGTTTCCGTCAACTAACGTGTTCATTTCCGTTTCTACCGAAAAATCGCAGTCCTTGGTGAGGCCGACTTCGAATTCAAGAATGTCATGGAGTCCTGAATTGGGATTCACGGTGAATGATTGAGAATTGATGGGTTTCCCGCACGCGCTGAGGGTGATGGTTCCGCTCCACGTCCAATCCCTAGGGTCCACCCGAACGTGCACGCTGGCACTTGTACTTGCGTGAGCAGGCCCCGCGAACCCAACAGGAATAGTCAGTGCCGCAACCATCGCGGCGATAAGAGTGCGTTTCATGAGTTACCTCCGATAGTGAGCGTCCCACCTTCAGGGACCGTGATGGATGACGCGGCATGTTGATGAATAGTCACGTGAACACCTTTTTTATGGGCAGGATCACCTGCGTAAATAACCATTACGGGGTATTCGTCAGGGTCACCACCGAGACGGGTGATCTCCGCCAGGAGATGGTCACGGACATGTTCAGCCCGTGCGAGAGAGGTTTCACGGTCGAGTCCGTAGCCATGAATGTTGATAAGGGAACCAGGGGCGTCCACGAACCGTTTCGCCATCGCAGTGACCCGGCCGGGGTTCAAGGTCATGTATCCCGAGTTCTTCGAGCGCCCCTCGCCGACGTTCACATCGTTCGCGGCGACCACTCCGACGCTGAACCTATTGATACCATCGGTCGTGAATAGCGGGTTGATGGAAAAGTTGTAGACACCGTCGTTCTTTTCGAACGAAAAGAAGTTGACGCCTGTGAAGATCGCGCCATTAGGGTCGGGTATCGGGTATGTGCACTCCCAATCTCCCGTTGCATTCTGGATTTGAAGGCCCCCGACGTACGGAGAATTGATGTCACCTGAGCACATAACGGTCTGCCCGTTCGCGCCCACCCCGAACTCATAAGTCCCATTGCCATAGGAATCCAAGGTGCAGTACGGCGCTTCACCAAGGGTGCCTCCTGCAGGAACGACTACGGGTGCACCTTTCGCTCCGATACTGCTCCATGCGTTTTCGCACTTCACATTCACAAACAAAGACAGGGGATAGGTGCCCTGCGAGTTGTCCACGGAGACGGCAATGTCGTTACTCGCATATGCGGGACCGGCGATCGCGACAGGAATAGTCAGGGCCGCGACCGTGGCGGCGATCAGGGTGCGTTTCATGAGGTACCTCCGATGGTGAGCGCCCCACCTTCGGGGACGGTGATGGATGACGCGGCGTGTTGATGGATAGTCACGTGGACACCTTTTTTATGGTCGGGGTCGCCTGCGTAAATAACCATTACGGGGTATTTGTCAGGGTCGCCACCGAGACGGGTGACCTCCGCGAGGAGATGGTCACGGATGTGGTTCGCTCGTGCCAGCGCAACATCCTTATCAGGCCCGTAGCCATGAATGTTGATCAGTGAGTTCGGAGCGGCGACGAACCGTTTCGCCATAGCAGTAACACGGTTCGGGTTACGGGTCACGTAGCCCGTGTTCTTCGACCGTTGCACTGCGGGACTGACTGTGTTGTCCGTAGCGCTTGTCACGTTCTGCAGTGACTGAGCCCACATACTGGGGTAGAACTTTAGCTCGTACCCGTCCCCAAGTTTACCGAAGTTGTAATAGACGAGTGCCGTGCCGTCGTTAGCTACGCTGTACGTATCCGCTTTCATGTCCCCCACCCAGGAATCAGTGACTTCTATCGATGGTGTCTTTCCTTGGTATGAGGCGTCACCAGATGTCAACGTGTTGCCTGCAATCCATACGGACGTCCCACAGGTGTCCCCCGTTCCTATGTTGTAGGTGAAGATTTCTTGGAGCCCCGCATTCGGCCCCAACGTGAAGGGGTACGCAGTCTGCTCTTGGCATACCAACTTGATGATTGTTCCGCTCCAGGTCCAGTCGCGCGGGTCGAGTCGGACGTGCACGTCGTTTCCCGCCTGTGCAGGCCCCGCGAGACCGACAGGAATAGTTAAAGCCGCGATAGTCGCAGCGATCAGTGCGCGTTTCATTCCGCGCCTCCGTTGCCCGAACCGGTGTCGATGTCTCCGAGAGTGACCGACTCGTCTCCAGTCAGGGTGCCTTCGATCGTGATCGAGGTGTCCTGGTTTGTGTCGCTGTCCGACGCTGGTGCATCAGACGAGGAACAACCAGCCAAAACAAAGGCCATAGCAGCTAGTGCTACTACAGTGATACCGACAGGGTTTTTCATGAGTTACCTCCGATTGGTTTCTGTTGTTTGACTAAGAGTTCAGCGCCACCGTTTTTAATGGCTGCAACCTTTGGGGCGTAACTTTGTGATAGTTCGCCAGCCCCAACTGTGGTTACTTTTGCTGCAAAAACTTTCTTACTGATTTTTTTCTCACCAGTGGTGGCTTTTGCGAGTAGGTATTTGTAGACGACTTGCGCTCGCCTGTCGTCAAGTGTGTGTCCGCCTTGCGGGCGGGATGCACCTTCAGGGGTGTACCCATGGATTGTGATTACTGCTTTGGGTGTCGCCTTGAGCATTTCTGCTGCTTTCGTGATTAATTGTTTAGCTTGCTTAGTTAACTTGGTGGATCCCTTTTTGGTGAACGAAATAGACACTCGTTGATCGATAGTTTTAGCAAGCACTGCCTTGCTCAGTGATGGCTTGTCTGGGCTGCTTTGGCTCGTAACGACCGGGGAGTTCGTCACGTTTTTGAGTGCATCAGACTGCGTGACGCCACTATTACTACTGGTATCGTTTGATACGTTACCGCTCACACCGGTCAGGCTGTCAAAAGCTGCAATGTTGTTTTCAGCTTGGTAATAAACCGTGGACATTTCCGCGACCGTGCCATTTACCCCAAGTAACGCACTTGACCTTTCGGATGCGGGTAAATATTTCACAAAATCACTTATGGTTTTTTGCAGCGCCTGCGCCGAAGAGTATTGAGCCTTAACCGTCAGCATGCTCGCCGCCGCTTTGCTAGCGGCAGCTTTAATAACGGAGGCAGAGGCGGACTGTGCCTGAGCCGCAGCTAAATTAGATGCAATCACGGACGCCGCAGATAATTGAGCGCTCTTCGCAGACGCCAAAAGGGTTTGAGCAACCGTGTATTGGGTTGGCAGTACAACACTGACGGTGAACGCTGCAGACGTGTACCCAGCCGAGTCGGTTGCTGTCAATGAATACGAACCCGCAATCCCGGGTACCCAAGTGAAAGACACAATTTCATCACCTTCATTAACAGTTTGCGAAGCTATTGGCCCTAAAGCCCCCGCGCTCACCGTGATTCGTCCCTCCGGAAATCCATCGGACGCCACAGTGAAAACATTCGATGACCCAGCTTCCACGGTTGGCTCCCCATGAATAGTCATCGTGTCGGCGGGATTCACGGTGACCGCTAAGTTCGCGTCCGAAGGGAACACTGAAAGTGTTGCTGAGCGGGCCTCTAAAAGAACAGGCCCGACCGTGCTGGGCGTCCAGGTGAATACAACAGTCTGCCCACCATCAATTGAAGTTCCTAATATCGGAGCTGAGCCATCAGCAACCATTTGGGCCGAAATATTGGTGGTGTACAGGTGGGGATCTGGTGAAAAGACATACGTGTACGTGCCGCCAACAGTCACGTTTGTCGGCCCAACTAGCGACGCATCCGCAACTGTCACCATATTTGTGTAATAGGAGGTGCCTGACTCGGCTGCTGTTGCCTGCACCGTAAACGCGGGGAAATCCGCACGCAAATCTCCCGGCGAAACAGCGTATGGCGTTGCGCTTAGGTCATCCCGAACAAAAACTGTTTCACCTAGGGACAAATTCGTGCCGTATCTGTTATCCCGAACACTCCAACTCACAACATCGCCCGGATTTCTGGTGTTGTCGGTGAGCGTGCAGGTGAAAAAGTCACCCAGTTTCTCAGGGGCGCTGCATGTGATCGACTGTGTCGCGTAGGACGGCGGCACGAACGTGACCATTGCGACCGCAACGATTGACGCCGCCAAAGCCGCGTAGATGTATCGGGACAGTGACATTCGATGGCCCCTAACTCGGGCGCGGTCCGTGGGTAGCGTCTGACCGATTAGGGGAAACTCCCAGCCCAGAGATTGAACCGAATGGCACGTTGCTCGCCTCGGAATACTCTTCCGCGTCGACGGGAACCATTGCCCGACTTAGGGAAGGTGTCGTGATCTTGCTGCCAAAGTCGCCGGCCTGAGTGTGAGCCGAAACGCCAGACTTCAGTGACAAAATCACAAATGATTCCCTTCAGGGTGGAGTGGGGCTCTGTTAATAGAAATGGTCTCCTATTTTCTTCAAATTTCGATATTCGATTTCCACTCGTACTCGGTTTTTACTGCACATCTAATGTGAGGAGGAGAGAGTCAAATCATTTGCGCACATTCAGTGCATCAAGCCCAACTAGGGTTCATGGGATGAAATGGGTCGTGGTACTCCTGGCATGCATGCTGTCAACGGCATTTTTGGCACCTGCATCCACTGGTGGTGAGCGACTCACTGGCACCGATTCCAACAGCTCGCGCGGCACCATTCGATGGCATGACTGTTCAGCGGCGAATCGGGCAGCTGGTGTTATTTTGACTGACTTTGAATGTGGAACCCTGACCGTTCCACTCGACTGGGATAACCCTGACAACCCGACCAATGCCCATATCAAGATGGCAATTCATCGAACCGACCCCGAGGAAAGAATCGGAGCTCTCACGTTTAATCCTGGTGGGCCTGGGGTATCAGGATTAATGGCCGCCGGTTGGCAACCCGGAGTCTTGCCTTCCAGAGTGACAACGAGCTTTGATTACGTCGCATGGGACCCACGCGGTGTAGGTCTCAGTCAACCGCAGCTCACAAACTGCCCAAACATTGTTCAGACATATCCCGTACCCACAGGACCAGTTGACTGGCACGAATATGTTTCTGACAGATACCGAATTGTTGGGACAGCAACGAGTGAATGTCTTGCTAATAATGTCGATGTAGCCCCCTACCTCGGCACTTACTATGTGATTAGAGATCTCGAGGCATTGAGATTGGCTCTTGGTTTTCGCGCATGGAATTTCATCGGACAAAGCTATGGGAGCAGGGTCGGATACTGGTATGCCCGACAATTTCCCGAGAGGATTAGAACGCTGGTTCTCGACGCGTCATACTCCCCAACTCAAACGGTGACATCAGACATGACTCAGCAAGCCAGCTCATACTTGACCACTCAAACAGTTTTTTCATCGCTCTTTGGAAATCGAATGGGCTACCGATTGCAACGAATATTCGACGCTATCAACGATCGTGAGGTCGTGATCGGCTCTGTCACATTCAATCGATGGGAATTATTAGATAGCCTTTTTTCAGAGGTTGCTTATCAATTCAACTACCCAACTCTCCTTGACCAAATTAATTCCACGTACAGAGCGCTTTTCACTGGCCCAAAATCAAAAAATGACTCCAGGCTTTCGACATTTCAGACGCGGTCGAGCGCAAAACAAGTGGTTCCCCAAGATCAGGGTCTACTGAATCCAGTTGTCAACTGTAGAGACTTATCAGACTACCCGTCGATCGAAGAGACAACGATCGCTGCTCAGGCAGCTGCCCGGACAAGCATGTACTCCGCCTTGGAAACGGTCATCAGCGGAGCGAATTGCGCTGGGTTTCCAAGCGACTACTTTCACGGATTCCTGCCTGCAACCGCTGCCCTGAACCTTGCCACCGGTCCAGTCGTGATTAGCTCTCTCGGGGACCATATCTTGAACTACAACGGCGCACGAACAATGGCCAACTACTTATCCGACTCTGCCTTGATCACTTACAACGGAACCCAACACGTGACCTATTCGATGGTGCCATCACAATGCGTCAATGATCCAGTTACTCGTTATCTCATCTCAGCGCAAACACCAAAATCGCGGTTTTGCAAATACGTTAAATATCAGTAGAAGTTGAATTCACTTTTTGCCAGGCGCGGAACCACAAACGCAGTAGTGCAATGCCAACGAGTCCGGTTGCAATCCACGTGATGAAGCCGCCCAATACACCGGGAATAAAGAATGAAGCCAAAGATGATCCCAGCCAGATTCCTGCAACGATCAAGATGGACACGATGCACAGCCCGATCCAACGCCCCCAGCCAGCACGTATGGCCCGAAAGTTACTTCGCACTGGGTTGGGGCGCGCACCGATGACAGCGAAGGGAAGATATGGAGTTAGCGCAAGCACAATAATTCCAGGAATAATCCAGAAAACGAAGCCCGTCAGCGCAATGAAACTTAATGCACTTGCATACCCGAGCCAGGGCAGCGCTCGTGACCGAACTTGAATGAGGACGGTGCGCCAGTGACATTGGCCCCAGCCTGCCAACGTCATGGCAGCGACAACTACTGCGGCGGTGAACGCAATGGCAAGAAATGAAGTGATCGCCAGCGGCCAAATCCACCAGGTCTCAGGGGGAGTTGGATTCGCAATGATGAGCAGGGCTTGCACTAGCGCATTGATCACGACGACCGTAATTGCGATCGGCCAGGTGCGCACACCTAATGATTGATTCGCCTTTAAACGTGTCATAGTTGGCTCTTTGCAGCTCGATCAATAACGCTTTGAACATCACCCGAATAAATGATTTCGCTACCAACTGTTAGAACAAGGCTGTAGGGCACCGAGAGCGTAGCTTCAGCAAGGATTGAGTCCCCATCCATGGTGCTTCCTTCACAGGTGAATTGAGTTTCCCCTAGGACGCACACGGGAGCAACCAAAATCGGTACCTGTTGCTGGACCAAAACATCGAGCACCGCAACTCTGACTGTTTGAAGCGGTCCACCGCTCACTGGCGCCAGCGACGCAATCTGCGAACATCCTGACATGGCGGCAAAAATCACAGGCGTGAAAGCAAGAGCAGAGATTCGTCGGAGAAATCGTAGCTGACTCATGCTTCAACCCCAGCTTTCATCAGGCGCGCACGTGCAGTCATCATGGTTGCCTCGACCGTTGAATCGGAGATTCGTGACATGTCGAAGGGAGCTGGCAACAAAAGTTCAGTATTGCGATCTAGTGGTGAGCCCCATCTCATGGGTGGATTTTGAACCCAATCGTTGGCGGAAAATTCACGGCTGAGGGACGCAAGGCCTCGCGTGCTGTAATCCCCGTCAACCCACTCGGCATCGCTGGCATGATCAAGTGCGGTGACAAATATGGAAATAGTCCCATCGCGATTGTCCACGATTTCAATGAGTTGCTGCTGTTGCGGGTAATCAATAACCGAGGCAGACGTGATCTCCCAAAAACCGGTGCTTCCATCGACTGAACTATGAGCATTTATGGTGTTGATATGTGTATGGCCGTTCATCCAAGCAATGCAATTCGGTCGTTCCAATAATGCCGCAATGAATTCCTCGGCGTGCACAATCCTAGGACCGCCAAAAACCGGCTGAGCATCATTTTCTAATGTCAAACTGTTGTGATGACTCAGGATCACACATAAAACCCCCTCATTACGGGCGGCATCCAGTTCAGCTTTTACCCATTCGAATTGCTCCTCGGGCACGCCTCCGTCAGCACCAACTGTTTCGTTACAGGTATCAAGACCGAGCAGACGTATATATGGTGCGGGGTCGGCTTTCCAGTATGTGCGCCCCGTAGAAACATTTTCAGGTGTAAAACCGTGACCGACCGGACCGGGAAATGCCGGCGAATCCAGATGAGCCTGCATGAAATCTGTGCGCTCCAGCAACCGCCGCCGAGAATCCGGTGCAACTGAATGAATACCTGGAACCAAGCCCAGGTTAGTGCGCAGGGAGTTAGCAAAACGCTGGAATGCACTTGGTTCGGAGGCTAAACCTGCGAGTGAAGTTCCCCCAAGCGCCTCCCAGGTTGCCGCCTTTCGAGAACCAACAGCCCAGGAACGAAGTTGGGATTGCACTCCAAAGGTTCCCATGAAAGTTGAATCATGATTGCCATAAACCGCGTACCAGGGCACGGGCAAACCTAGACTCGACACCTCTTGACTAACAGCGGCTGTTAGTAGTCCCGGTAGTTGCGGGAACCCGTACTCCCCGTAGGGATCCTGGGCCGGGTCATCCGGGTGGTAGGCATACGGTGCATCTGCCCACACCTGCACACCTTCATAGACTCCTGGTGTTCCGCTGTTCGGGGTTATTGAACCACCGTCAAGCACACTGATATACCAACTGGTCTCTACATCATTCATCATGTCAGCGCTGTCGCCGGTGTTAACAACTGCCGCAAGTGGGGCACCTGTCACCTGACTAATGGATGCTTCACGAACCGCATCCATCATGGATGCCAACACATACGTGCTCATCAATTCCTGCGGGCGAAAGGCATCAGAGAATGTTGTCTTGGCCAAACCGACCATGGGCTCCATCCTGGATGGTGTTTGCGCATCAATCAGGTGAATATCAGACAGGTGCGCTAAGTAAAAAAGCGAGCGGCGCGTTGTCACCCGCTTAGGGTTCGCACTTCGCCCCAAGACGTCGAGGCGGGTAATGACTTCCTCGCCCGCACCTTTGACCAACGTGTGATAGCTGCCACGAACTGGTCTCGATGAGAACTTTATAGTCTCCAACAAGGTTGTTCGCACCTCGCGCGCCCGAGGAACAGATGCCAGCGCTCTCCCAAGAGCATCTGTCGTGACACCCAATCCCACGGCCAAACCTGTCACCCCCGCAATAAATCGGCGCCTACTCAGACCTGCCATGAAATTACCTCTCGGATCGAGTCGCCAAATAGAAGATGTCAAAAGATAACAAGATAGCCAGATATTTGTGTTTCAAGGGGATAGATCCTGCGTTGGGATACGTTTCATCACCGGGTTTTACTGCACAATGGAGTTGGTGGCTACTGACTTGCCCACAGAGATGTAGGCATCACTATTTCGGCACACACCTGTTCACGTGCCAGCACATCTAACTTCCACGAGCCGCCTGCCGCAATCACTCTACGCATGCCAAGGCCTTGGATGAGATGGATGGGCGGCCTTTCACCGTCATTGATCGCCTTTATTAATAGTTCGGAATTCACTCCAGTGTCAATGTCAATGGACATGTTGCGTGCGTGGCCATGCCGACTGGCATTTAAAACGGTCTCCCCCAGCAATTCGAACACCAATTCCACGGCCAAGGGAGAATTCCCAAGTATTTTCCGAGCACTTTGCTGGAGTGTGATCTCGATTTCCACTAAGCCACGCCAAGCTTGTTGAAATTCTTCTGCGTGAACTAGCGGATTGCCAACAAAATGATCATCACTGGGAACTAGGAGTGCTGATTCTATTGACTCCAGAATCTCGCGGATTCGATTTACATCACTCAGAAAACGCGCGGGGTCACGTGACTTCACTGCTGAGACTTCATGGAGCAACAGGGCGGAAATAGCAAGACGGCTCTGGACCGAACCATGCAAAACTTGTGCCAATTGATCTCGGACACGAGATGCATCAGTTTGCAAACTACCCAACTCGCCGACGAGTGAGTCCTTGGCAGAGGTGAGTCGTTTAGCATCAAGCCGGCGGTGTTCTTGTGAAGCTTGGACTGCTCTGGCTGCTAGAGCTCCTGCCACAAGCCACAACGCACCTGCATACTCACGTGGAAACCGACCACCGAGCCACTCAGTCATTTCACCAGTGGGCCAAAGTGCGGCTGACTCCCTGATTGTCAGCACCGAAGCCACAAAGATAACGAGATAAATGCATATCCCAACGAACAGCGAGGCCCAAGTCGGCCAAGAGCGCTCGATGTGATGCCGCACCGGATTAGTAATAAGGATAAGCAGGCCAATAGTTCCGAGTGTGAGCAACGTACGTAGCCAACCACCCGAGCCGCCCGGGCTCAATTCAACCGGAAGGCGCAAACAAAATACAAACCCAAGAGTGAGTCCGAGGGGAATCGGTCCCGCGATCACTGACACCAGGAAATCTGACCAACTCAATCGGCGCGGCTCTCCCTCATCCCCGGCACTAATAGGGGTCGGGGACTCAGAGATCGAATGACTCAACTCCCGAACTTCAGACATGACCTCCTGATCAATGCGGAGTGCTAACGCTTCAAGTTCATGATGGTTATCCGCCAGTTCAGCGCTACCTACCTGCAACAACAGGGATTGTATTTGGGGGTGCACAACTTGATGCAAAGTTTGTTCTAAGCCCACTTGGTACTCGGTCAGCATTTTTTGGTGATTACCGGCCAAATATTCAAGTTCACGAATTTTCTCAGCAAGCAATCGGTTTTCAGCTCTATATTCCGTGACACTGCTAAGTAAATATGACACAAGTGCCGCAATGGGCACTCCCACAATGACTAGGCTTACAACGCCTAATTCGAATTGATCACCGCGCAAGCTCTGACCTGCTACGACTACGGTGACCGCGAAAACGACTCCACCTCGTGCGACGCTGGCAAGGACCCAGGTGCCAAGAATCCAATTGCGTTTGCTCAATTCAAAATTCGATCTATGCAAGAAAGTGGAAACGTAATACACCAGACCTATTGCGCCTTCGCCGATTAGTCCGACAGCGAGAGCAACAGCCACGCTGTCCACATTCGCATCAAGAACGAGCGAAGCTGAACCTACGATGCCTAACGGAGCAACAATGAGCCACAACTGCCAAGAAACAGCGTATGAACCAAAAATTCCGGACGAACGTTGCTGCAATTGACCCATCTGCATCAGGGACTTTGTGTCGGGTTTCGTTTGATGGAAACCGCACCTTCGTGCCATAGACGTGCTGCAGCAACCCGTGGGTTGATGTCGGGTGTATCCGTCAGTCCAAGTGCTTGAAAAGTCCGTTGCACCAGACTTTCAGCGGATCGAATCGATATGCCGCGGCGCTGGGCGATCGCACTATTCGAGAGACCTTCGGCCATCAACCTCAGCACCTCCCCCTGTGTTTGGCTAAGCACTATGGGGCGCAGAGGTTCACATTCATTGGCTACGAAATCCAGTTCACGCGCGCCCTGCACGCCTTCCAAACTTTCCTTTATCGCTCGTTCAAGGTCTGCCATTGAATGCATATCTGATTTGACAACATAGACGACTTCTGCCGGTAACTCAATTTCAGATGCAAGCGCGATTCGTACATCCCGATGAATACTAAGCACAACCATCCCCAGCCAAGGACGCTCCAGCGACATACGAACTAGGAGATCTGCGCCTGACGGTATCCCAATTGGCCCGAGATCTAGATCTGTCACAACGACGTGTGGATCAAAACTGACTGCATATTCCATTGCCTCTGAAACCGACGTAGCAGCACGTACCGTAAAACCTAACTCGGATAGACCATCAGCAATTGTCGTTCGAGTAAATTGATCATTTTCAACGTACAACACTCGCAGCGAAGTCCCGTCAGAGGCATCAGGCTTTTGGGTAATATCCGCCGGGTTCATATGGCTATTATGCCCCAAGCACTTTCGCTCAATGTCGTTATGAAGTTCGACATGTCGTTCAAATCCCGCCAGACCTGAGCTGTGAACCCTGGACCAAAATCACACCGAACCTAGAAATTGAGCATGAGGAGCACGAAGCTGCCTGTACCCCTGTTCCCCATTTCAGATGCTCTAGATCGGTCGGGGTTCAGAAAAGGATTGCCCCAGTCCCGCGTTATTTTTGGAGATCATTGAATATGCCAATTGGTAACCCGACCAAGCAGCGTCAACATGAATGTTAATTATGAAAACTTCGCAGATTTTGTTTGCCCCGATATCCCGACTGCAGGAATGACCTACAAATTTTTTGACATCAACAAAGATTAAGTGTTTCAAGGCATCCGATGAAACGTCAACCCATTGAGCTGGGGAAATTAACGGATTCACTAGTGGGCTGCATGACGATAACTGCCTTGCCTGCGATACGCCCAGCCTCTAAATCGGCAATTGCATCCCCGACCCGGTCGAGTGGATATCGGCCGCCGAATAGAGGAACCACCAAACGATCAGAAAGAAGTGTGGCAAGTCGATCTGTGGTCTCGTACTTTTCCCGGCTTATGAAAGCGGTGAGTCGCTGGCGCGAAAACAGGGACAGCACGGCCGCTCTCAGATTTCGACCAATGCCTCCCGTGAACTTCCCACCTCCTTCACCACCAACAATGACGAGTGTGCCGCGTGGAGTAAGTGCTCGTTTGAGTTTACGCACGGGATTGAGTCCGCCTGCGTCAATGATCAGGTCGTAGCTCGAACTACCATCGAGGTAGTCCTCCGATGCGTAGTCGATCACGCGCTCGGCTCCTAACTTTGCTACCGCAGCGGCCTTTGCCGAACTACACACTCCCGTGACATGCGCTCCAAGGGCTACTGCAATTTGCACCGCAAAACTCCCGACACCTCCTGAGGCACCAATGACGAGTACTGACTGCCCTGTTGAGAGACGGCCAATGTCGGTGAGTGCCTGCAGGGCCGTGGCGCCTGAAATCGCCGTGACCGCGGCAGTCTCAAAGTCAATGTCCGTCGGCTTGTGGCTGAGTTTTCCTTCAGGTGCCACCGCGTACTCAGCAAACGTCGCCCGCCCCACGCCAAACACCTCGTCCCCGACCGCGAAGCGCTCCACGTCTTTTCCCACTGCAACGACAACACCGGCGAGGTCTAACCCTGGGATGGGTTGTTTGGGTCGGGTGAAACCGAACCCCAATAGGCGGATCAGATAAGGCGTCCCGGTCATTAGGTGCCAGACCCCACGGTCAAGCCCCGCCGCCTGAACCTGAACTAAGACTTCAGTGTTGGAAATTGCGGGTCGCTCCACGACGGCAGTTTCAATGACTTCGGCACCGCCATAACGGGGGGCCACTACAGCGTGCATGGTTGGGGCTGGAGGCATCAGGAATCCTTTCACAATTTCGTACTTTGTACGATATAACCGATACATTACTCGTACTTAGTACAATAATCAAATTACCCCCGAGGAGCCCCATGTCCCCAGCCCGATTTCCGCTCACAAGTGAGCGCGTGCTTGACGCTGCCCTCACCCTGGCTGACAGCATCGGTCTCGAGGCATTCACGATCCGTCGGCTAGCGGCAGCACTGGATGTGAAACCAATGACGATCTATCACCACGTGCCATCAAAGGACGCGATTCTGCACGGCATGGTCGAACGGGTTTTCGCTGACATTGACCTGCCACCGGAGAACTTGCCATGGGCTGAAGCCATGCGCGTTCGATGCTTATCCGCACGCCACGCTTTGAACCAACATCCATGGGCGGCGCCACTCATGGAGTCGCGAACCTCACCCGGCCCAATCAGCTTGCGCCACCATGAGGCCGTACTCGCCTGTTTGCGCAGAGGTGGCTTGTCCTGGCAACTCACAGCACATGCCTACGCGATCCTGGACAGTTATATTTTCGGATTCGCCTTCGAAGAGGCTAACCTCCCTGCCACTGGCGGAGATGCCATGATCGAGTTGGCACAGGAGATAACAGCCGCGTTTGATTCGGCGGAATACCCGACTCTCACAGCATTCACCACCGAACACGTGCTCACGCCCGGATACTCATTTGGTAACTCATTTGAGTACGGATTGGACCTTATTATTGATGGACTGCAACGGGCTGCACTCTCTGAGGCGTCAACTTTGACGAGGTGATCGCCACACTGATGCATCGGCTTAAAGCCACACGTAGGAGACTAGGGCCCCGAAGGCGCGGGGGTGTCCTTAACCGAATCGTGCATTGGAGCATCCATGAAGAACCGTGCAATTCTCCCACTCGCAGTCGCGTCAATCGTTCTCTTCATGACAGGCTCCGCACAAGGCCCACTCTCGGCCAGTTCAGTGGGATCGGTGTGGTCCTCACCAGATTCGACTCCAGTCGGTTTAGCCACACCGAATGTTTCAAATGACTCGATTGCCTCTAGTTCTCCAGCCGTTGCCATGAGCGGTAACAAGGCCACAGCCGTATGGTCGGGAAACACCTTCACACTAGGGCAAACGGTAATTCAAACTGCTTACAGTGCTGACAGCGGTGAGACATGGGCCACTCCAAATTCCACTCCGCAGGGTGCCAACACCTCCAACCTTTCAGGCATTGGCGCGGCTGACTCCGCCGCCAGTGTGGCTATGAGTGGCAACAATGCCGTTGCTGTTTGGGTCTTTCCACTCGGTGGCTTCGATGTTGTGCAAACGGCCCAGAGTTCAGATGGGGGCGTGACGTGGTCTAACCCAGGGACTACCCCAACCTTTTCGACCCCAAATTTGTCCGACCTTGCTGCAAATGCGCAATCACCTCAGATCGCCATGAGTGGTCAGAACGTTGTTGCTACATGGCTACTCGATACTGGCGGATTCGACATTCTGCAATCGGCTTACAGCAGTGATGCCGGTGTCACGTGGTCCTATCCCGCTACAACTGCAGGTACGGCGGTCCCCGACCTCAGTGCTTCTGCCCAAAGCGCACTCGCCCCTGCGGTTGCCATCAGCGGAACCACAGTTGTTGCCACGTGGTA
>Ga0208544_10000172_pt1 | contig 53139 bp, 42 predicted proteins | sample DEB08_DNA_9_FD_184526 | JGI IMG/M metagenome (GOLD analysis project Ga0208544, IMG submission 184526) | Aqueous microbial communities from the Delaware River and Bay under freshwater to marine salinity gradient to study organic matter... | ecosystem: Environmental > Aquatic > Marine > Coastal ... | reverse complement strand
AGTCAGCCTTTGCCTGGGTTAAAAATATTGACCCGTGCATCCGAAAAATTTAAAATTCTCCTCCTTGCTTTTGATGTATTTATGTCAAAGAACTATGCTTTTTAAAAAGATGTGGGGTGTCGTTAGATTTAAATGGTTCGCAGAATGAAGATTTATTTGTTCTGCAATTCCAAAACCTATAATAGTCACCTGATTATTTTCAGGGTTAATAATAATATTTTCGGGATGAATATTTCCGTGGATTATTTTATGCCAATGAATTTGCGCGATAATTTTAACTATTGAAATTCCTATATTCAACAATCTATCTGGAGCTAAAGGATGTTGCTCCATAAACTCCCCTAAGGTTATTCCTTCGATAAATTCAAGCCATAAAAAATAGGTCGTTTCATTTTTTTCTAGTCGAAGAACATTTCTGACTCCTTCAATATCAAGTTTTTTTAGAACTTCAAATTCATTATTTAGCTTTAAGAGTGCTTTGGAATTAGAAGGGGTTATCCTTAGTTTTTTAACAATAGCTTTTTTCCCAGAATGAATGTCTGTTTGCAAAAAAACGGCAACATCCTTTCCTTTATAGAGAAGGTGTTTTTTTTCTAACTTAGTCATTTAAGTTGATAATTAGGTTATAAAAATTAGCCTAATACACGCTCTATTGTTAAAATAATGAATAAGGAGGGAATATGGTTTCTACAATAAACCAATTAATGACTTAGAGCAAAATTAATACCAGATATACTTCAAATTGTAGTCATAAGGTAATTCTTCATTTATTAGCTCATCAATACACCTGTAAATGGGATGAATCCAGGATTCGTATTTTTAGTAAAATTTTTGTTTTTGTAGCACCCAATAAAAATTAGACAAATAGAGAAGGTAAGTGAATATTTTGCAATGAGTACTAAAGAAGTCATTTACAAGTAGGTTTAACAGATATCCTTTTGTACGTTTGAACCCTTATTTCAAAAACTAAACCATTATATGCTCAAAAAGATTGCCCTAATTTACTTTATTCAATGCACTATTTTATTAGCTGGTTTCAGTCAAACTGATACCATTTTTTTAAAAAACCCTTCTTTTGAAGGCATTCCACGAACAGGCTTAATCCCAAAAAGTTGGATAAACTGTAACGAAAACCCAGAAATGTTACCTGATGTGCATCCAAGTGGTACGCATGGAGTTAATAAGCGAGCTGTAAATGGAGACACTTATATGGCCTTATTAACAGATGAAAATGGGCAAGTAGAGAAAATAAGCCAGAAATTAACAAAGCCATTAGTAGCGGAGCAATGTTATTTTTTTAAATTAAGTCTTTGTCGTACTAGTCAATATAAAAGTGCAACTAGAATATTAGCAGAGGAGAAGGCATATAATACACCAATTAGATTAACAGTTTGGGGAGCGAATGATGCTTGTCAAAAAGTAGAAAAATTAGGAGAAAGTAATCCAGTACATAATACGAATTGGCTAGATTTTGTTTTTACTTTTCAGCCGAAAAAAGCGTATAAATATTTGATTTTGGAAGCTGGTTCAGACGACCCTGTGTCTTCTAATGTGAATGGAAATATTTTAGTAGATAATGCTTCGCCCATTACGCCTTTGTCTTGCGATAGTTTAGAACAATGGGCTATTAATGACCCGAATAATTTATATGGAAATTTCCAAAATTCGCAAAATTTAATCCTACATGAGGAAACGCTAAAAGACGACCCAAGAGGGGTGAAAGCTATTTATTATAACCAATCTTTAAGTGAAGCAGAACAAGTTTTAGCTATACAATCCATCCAGTTTTTTGCTAAAAAATACCCTAAAAGAAAAGCGAATGTGATTATTGAGGAAGCCACTAAAAAAGTAGGGAAATTGTCTAAAAAGAGATTAGTACAAGCTTTGAATCAAGTTGGTGTTGTTGCGTCTGCTTATACTATTAGTGTTTATCGAGGGTAGCGATGCTCAAAAAAATCATACATCATACATCTTACATCATAAATCCATTTAGTTTTTACGTGATAGATTTAAGATGTATGATGTATGATTTGGATAAAGAATCAACTTAGAAATATATTCACTTAACCTCAAACCCCAAAGTACTAATATCCTTCCAAAACAAAGGATAAGATTTATCCACCACTTTAGGTTCTTCAATATTAATTTGCCCCAATTGAGCTAATGGCGCAAATGCCATGGCCATTCGGTGGTCTTCATAGGTAGGAAATGTTGGATTATCCACCACTGCTTTTCCATCAATCATAAAATATTCTTTATCGGATTTTGGAGCGAAACGTTTAGGTAAGGCAGAAAGGTAAACTTGCATTTTTGCCAATTCATTTTGTAAAGCGGCAATTCTATCCGTTTCTTTAATGCGGAGTGTCTTTAACCCAGTAAATAAACCTTGTACACCTAGGCCGCCACAAATTACGGCAATGGTCTGTGCTAAATCAGGGCATTTAATAAAATCCCATTCAAAAACAGGCGGTAAATCTGCACTCGTTTTAGTCAAGTGAACGCCCGTTTCGTTGAAGGTAGATTGAATACCAAATTGTTCCATCATTTCTACTAAAACAGAATCCCCTTGCACACTTTCTTCAAACAAACCATCCAACTGTAAATCTACTTTTTCTGCAAAAGCAGCAATTGCATAATAATAAGAAGCGCCTGACCAATCTGCTTCTACGGTAAACGGTCTAGGTTGGTATTTTTGATGGGCAACTTTAATGGTATTGCCATCCCATTGATGCAAGACACTAAAATGAGCCATTAAATTTAAGGTCATTTCGATATAAGGGCGAGAGACAATTTCTCCATCTAAAATTAATTCTAAGCCATTCGGTAGGGTAGGGGCAATCATCAATAAAGCAGAGATGTATTGACTGCTAGTTCCTGCTGAAATAGTTACTTGATTAGAATGTCCAAAACTATCTGGACTATGAATTTTTAAAGGCGGATATCCTTCTTTTTCTAAATAGTCAATATTCGCACCTAATTTGCGCAAAGCATCTACTAACACGCCAATTGGGCGTTGTTTCATCCGCTCTGTTCCTGTCAAGACCTGTGTGCCTTGCTGCATAGAAAGATAGGCAGTCATAAACCGAAAAGTAGTGCCTGCTGCACCAGCATCTCTGACCTGTGAATTGCTTTTTAATAAGCTATCCATCAAAACGGTATCTTTTGAATTGGAGAGTTTATGAATCGGAAAATCTTGGTCGCATAAGGCACGGATAATTAAAGCTCGATTGGCGATGCTTTTTGAACCGTTTAGGGTGATGGTGCCTACCGCAGTTTGATTACTTTTATTGACAGTCGCTATGGTCATATTATCTTACCTTTCGTTATTATATAAAGGAGACCTCCAAGTTTGTTTAAACTTGGAGGTCTGCATACACTTTCAAGTGAGGGCGCAAATATCCTAAACTTTTAGGTTTAGTAGGGTTGTTTTGCTGATTTTCTATAGAATTCTTTATTTTTTTTATTAACAAAAGGAATTTTTAAAGAAGATAGTTCACTATAGTTGCCAAAAATGACTGAATTTAATTTCTTTTCATTATCACCTGAATAGTTCGGCTATACCACTCATTCATTGTATTGCTTATTTGTTTTCTAGAACGAACAGCACGATCACCTAATAAATCACTTTGCAAAAATTGATGATGGTCTATAGGTTCCGTGGTGATGATTAATTTAAACCAAGTAGTCGCCTGTGTATCGGTTGCTGCTAATCCCCAGGCTTTTGGTTTTTTGACTAAGGGAATAGTTGGTGCTTCGGTATACTCTTGTGGGCGATAGATAACCGCACCTTCTTCGGATTGGATACTGTAATTGGTTCTTAGATGGAATAAATAGCAGTAAATATTTCTTCGAGTATGTTTAATTGTTACCTGTGGGAAAAAGCCCATTACTAATGCGCCTTCTTTTTCAAAACAATTTTGGGCAGTGGCTTCGATGCTAATTTTAGTAGTTGAATGATAAGTGATTTTTTTGCTTTTGTCCATAACGCCTAACTCAAAATCCACCCAATCTACAATTTTTGAATTGGCTTTATTTAAAGTAAGCATTCTTTCCCATTTAGTCATTTTGACCACCGCATCTATAATAAATTCTTCTGCTCGATCTTTGGATTGTTGCCAAGTCAAAGCTACATTATTTCGCTGGTGATTATGGATATGGTACAAACCATCTTTTGCAAGGACTTCAAAAAACCATTCTTTTTTAGTAGTAGAATCTTCAGTCCATTGTATGCTAGAAGTTGTTGGCCAAAAAGTTTTTAATTTTTCTAAAACATCAGTGTCACCAGTTAACCCGACTAAAATAGGTTCGGTGATAAAAGTGGGAATGATTGCTCGATAGTTAGTGGCCGACTCCGTTGCTTGCCCTGCTGTCCATTCAAATTCACTATTTAATCCGCCTACATTGATTAGTTTTCCAATACCAATTTTTGTCCCATTCGGTGCTAAAGTTTGAAGCTCTATTTGTTGAGTATGCAGGGACAATCCATGAATCGTACCGCATTTTACGAACCATTTTGACCCTTTTTGTAGAATTTCAAAGCTATGAGGATTGCCTAAAGCTGTTCCATTCAAAACACGGGTATAAGGATTGAAATTACCTAGTGATTCTAACTGAGGCGATTGTTCTCGACGGATATTTTGGACGGTTGCCCGAAGCTTTATATATAAGTCAGCATAATTTAAAGGGCCTTTAGTGGTCGTCAAAGTAGTGATTAAACCGCTCGTAAAGATGCCACCTGCGGGTAAATCTCCTGCTACTTGTACACTTTCACAGGCAGCTATTAAAACATGTTTAGGCAAAGGAATTTCCATTTGACTTTTTTGAGTTAATTGCCTGCTATAAAACCCATTGGCGTAAGTTGCTAATGGTCTAGCGACTTGCTGATTGATAGATAATCTAGTCGTTAAATTATCCAATAAATTTCTTGATTTGAAATCAGGATTTTGGATTAAATCTCTAGTGCCTGACCCTGAATGACAACAATCTAAGGTCACCAAAATATGAGGGCTTTTTTTAGTTGGTCCGTTTATATCGACTTGACCTATTTTATTTAATAAAACTGCCAATTCTTTATCGGCTAAGTGTAAAAAATCGGTATTTGTTTGTTGATAACAGACTAAAGTTTGGTCTTTTCCATTAGGTTCTATTGGTAAGAATTCAGTAGCAGTAGGTTGTTCTGCACCATGCCCACTAAAGTGAAACCAAACGACATCTTCTGCGGAAGCTTGTTGTAGAAATTTCTCAAAACCTTGACAAATATTAGTATAAGTAGCCTGTTCATTTTGTAACCGACAAATTTGTAACGCCCCGTATTGTCGAATAGGTAACCCATCCAGATTAACGGACTGTGCTACGTCGGTAGCTAAATTAGTGGTCAAATAGGTTTCAATATTATCTAGATCTTTGATACATCCTCCTAGCGCACTAATTGGAGAAGGATAATCATTGATGCCTACTAAGAGGGCAAAGGTTTTCTGCATGGTATGAGGTTTTATGATGGGGTAAAGATAAGGTATATTAGCGTTTATCAACTGGATTTTAAATCGAACACATATCGTACCAACAAAAGTAATGGAACGAATGATTCGGAAATTAGAAATTCCGAGTTTGGTAGAAGCAGAACGAGTAGTGTATATGACAGTAGACTGATAAAAATAGTCTGCAATCATATAACTTATATTAATATAAAAGTTAATTTTGCTGCTTTTAGTGATTTGACCATACCAAACAATCCCTACATTCATTATACTTTTTCAAAGAAAAAAAATAAACATGCAAACATCTATTTTTTCATCCATTTTCTTTATTGCGCTGGTAATTATAGTTTTTCTGACAGCATGTGCTAAGAAGGTAAGCCAACCTGCAACTACATCGGAGGAAACAGTAATGAGTCAAGAAGATAAAGTGGAAGAATTAGGAAAGGAGTTGTTTAAACAAGATTTTTTGTTGGATTATAATAAAGAAAAGACGGTGGTATGCATTTCAAAAGCTATCAAAAAAAGGCCTAACGACATCTTTTCAACCTTATCTTTTGTCCTTTATAAATTGGATTCCTCAGAAACATTATTTAAAGAAACCATTCCAAAAGCAACTGGTAAATGGCTGAATAAGGAGGAGTTTCAAGTAACCACTATTCCTGGAAGAATGTCTAATAGAAATCAAGGCACTCAGAAAAGTGGGTTTATTTATAACGTGACAACAAAAATAAAAAGGAAAATGTAGTAGAGGATATGTACGGGAGGCTCGCCCTTGTTGATCATATATATTAATAAGGAAAATAACTTTTGAAAAACACATCAAATTTAACCAACACACAAAAACTATGATTTATCGTTCTAAATTTAAATTTCTCACGCTATTTGTGGCGACTATAGGCTTACTAACTGCCTGCCAACAAGAAGCACAGCAATTGCCTGTCAAGAAACTAACCCATCAAAAATGGCATAAAAAAACAAAAAAAGAACAAAAAGAATTACAATACGAAGGGCCTCATAATTTCTTTGAGTATCATCATCGTATCCGAACTAGAACTGGTGATGTAAGCCCAAGATATACGACCAATTACAAACAAGCGGCATTGCAAAAAGCGTTGCGACAGCGTAAAGCGGATGGCATCGCTCGAAATCCTCCACTAGATTGGCAAGAACGTGGGCCAGGTAATGTTGGTGGTCGAACAAGAGGCATCTTAGTCGATAAAAGAGATGAAACGCATCTAACTTGGCTGGTTGGTTCCGCAGGCGGAGGAATTTGGAAAACGACGGATGGGGGTGAAAATTTTGCTTTGAAGACGGAAGAATTACCCAATATGTCTGCGACTACTTTAGCGGTAAGTGATGCAGATCCATTAATTATTTATGCAGGTACAGGAGAAGGGTTTGATGGACAAATGATTAGAGGAGATGGGATTTATAAAAGTTTAGATGGAGGAGAGAATTGGGATTTAATACCAGCGACGGGTAATAATCCACAATTTGAAAATGTACTGCGTTTAGTGGTAGATCCAGCAGATCCGAATATTATATTAGCAGCGACTCGAAGAGGATTTAATATAGCCCAAGATAATTCTGGGAATCCTGTGACGAATGGCTATATTATGAAAAGTGTAAATGGAGGAGCGAATTGGGAGACGGTATATACCATCGAAGGAGACCCAAGGGCCACCTTTGCACCTGCTGTTCAGCAAATTGTAGCAGACCCGACTGATTTTAATATCCTTTATGCCACGGTAAGAAATACAGGTATTTTAAAATCAATAGATAAAGGAACGACTTGGGCAACGGTCTTTAGTGTAAATGCCAATTTATCGGGCTATGGAAGAATGGAATTAGCGGTTTCTCCTGTAAATCCGAATGTCTTGCATTTTGGTACAGAAGTGAACAGAACAGCTAGTTTGGTTCGTTCTTCTAATGGCGGGGAAACTTGGAGTGAGGTTAGTGGAGATTATGGCAATTGGCTGGATGGTCAAGGTTGGTATGATAATACGATTGCCGCACACCCTTATGATGAAAATACCGTATTAGTGGGAGGCTCAGGACCAATGCTAACTATTAGTTCCTCTGGTGATTCAACGGGACTTGCTATTCTTGGGGAAGTTATTAATAATACTAGATTTATTAATTTATATAACCCATTTGGAGAAGAAACAGTACTAACGGTGGAAGACTTTATAACGGATGTTTTAGAAGAAACGGTACCTCCATCATTAGCCTCGCCAGAACTAGTTCCAATAGAGATTCGTTTTGGTGCAGGAAAAACACAAAAAGCACATCGGCACATTGTTGGAGATGATTTTGAAGATACTTATTTAGATTACGTCGAAGTGCCTTTTCAGGTATGGGATGTCTTAGCTGATCGGCAATTGATGGTCTCTTTTATAGATGAAGACAATAATGGCGTATGGTCTATTAATGCAGTTGGAGAAGGATTGCCTACTGAAAATTCACAAGAAGTCCTTGTTTTACATGATGTAACTTATGATGCGAATCAGCCTTCAGTAGCCTTGAATAGTGTTTTAAATAGAGGCTATTATGTGGTCTTTGCAGGTACATTTGAAGGCGCAGAACTGGGAACACAAGCTTTGCCAGAGGCGACTATTTCTATTAGAACGGTTATTAGAACTAGTGTCGGTTCTACCTTTTTCCCTATTGCGGATGGTTATGGACAATATCCCGATTTGGAGGTAGCGACTAAAGGCGTTCACGTAGATCACCATAATCTTATATTAATTCCAGTTGATGAAGCTACGGGCAATTTTTATATTTTAAATGGTAATGATGGAGGGGTGGCTTTTTCTAAAGATGCAGGTGCTACTTTCACACAAACGGGCGATACTTTTAAAGAAGAATTTACTTTTGGTGGAGAAACTATTATTTACCCAACAACTTTAGGTTATAATACGTCCCAATTTTATGGGGTAGATAAAATGAATGGAGAAGACCGATATATTGGTGGAACACAAGATAATGGTAGTTGGGTGTCACCTACGGATGCTGGAATTACAAGCATTTGGGCATCAGCCCCTAGTGGAGATGGTTTTGAAGCGGCATGGAATTATGGCAATCCAGATTTATTATTAGAATCGTCTCAGTTTAATAATGTTTTTAGAAGTGATGATAGAGGGTTGACTTGGAATAGTGTGAATATGCCAGGGAGAGGGCAAGACAATGGTCCTTTTGTGACTCGTATAGAGGCCTCGAAACAAGACCCAGATTTAGTATTTGGTCTTAGTATTTTCGGCGTCTCAAAATCTACTGATTTTGGTTTGAGCTGGTCCGTTACCCAAATGCCTGTAGAATGGCAGTTTAATAGAGGAGGAAATCCAATAGCCGTTTCAGAAGCATCACCAAGAGTCGTATGGACAGGTGGCGTATTCGATGCAAATGTAGGGATGGTCGTTTCTACGGATGGAGGAGATTCTTTCCAACCAACAAATGGATATGATCAAGCTACCTTAGGATTTATTACGGGTATTGGAACACATCCTATTAATAAAAATAAGGCTTACGCCCTTTTTTCTATCGCCGATGGACCAAAGGTTTTAGAAACAAGTGACTTAGGGCAAACATGGACAGATCTATCAGGTTTTGGTACGAATCAACTAGAAAGTAATAATGGTTTTCCTGATGTAGCGACTTTGTCTTTATTAGTGATGCCTTTTGATACTAACCAGATTTGGGTAGGTACAGAAGTAGGTTTGTTTGAATCTTTAGATGGTGGTGCTAGTTGGCATTATGCAGATAATGGGTTGCCTCCTGTGTTTATTTATGAAATGAAAATTGTCAATGATGAAGTTGTATTAGCTACGCATGGACGAGGTATTTGGTCGGTTAGCTTACCACAACTAGAAGGATATGAACCATTACCAGCATTGATTGCGCCGCAAGTGACGATTACAGGAAGTGGATTGAATGGTCAGATAGCTGGGGAAGCAAATCTTCGTACTGCTTATGACTCTACTATTTTAGAAGTATTCTTGCCAACTGATAATGAGGAACTAATTTTATTGGAGAGAACCGTTTTGGCAGGAAATGCGGAAAGAATGAGTACACCATTTGACTATCAAGCCAATTTAACAACAGATACGATTATTAATGCGGTTGTTAGATTAACTGCTTATAAAGATGGAGAAGCACTAACTAGTCAGAGTAATGCCTTGGTTTATGATGTAGATGAAGACAATGTTATTTCGTATGAAAATGATTTTGATACTGAACTAAGTGATTTTGCTCGGTTAGGATTCAACGTTTATCAGGCAGATGGGTTTGAGAATAAAGCGCTTCATTCCCCGCATCCATATCCTGGTAATAACCAAGAATTTATTGCGGTATTCCAAAAGCCAATTTTAGTAGAAGAAGCAACTAGTTTGTTGACTTTCGATGAAGTAGTCCTAGTAGAAATTGGAGATTCAGATGATTTTGAGAATCCTGCATTTTATGATTTTGTTACCGTAGAAGCAACTAAAGATAATGGACAAACTTGGATTACACTAGACGGTTATGATTCAAGTAGAGAAGAAGAATGGCGTTTGGCTTATGATATAGGCCTAGCTGGAAATACCGATTTAATCCAAAAACATCAAATTGGTTTATCTGGCTTTTTTGAAGCTGGGGATGTTATTTATTTGCGTTTCCGTTTAGTTTCTGACCCATTAGTAGAAGGTTGGGGTTGGATGATTGATAATTTGGAAATTAAGTCTGAATTAACTGCGGTAAAAGAATTGCCTGAGTCGGTAGCCTTGAAAAACTTCCCTAATCCATTTACAACTTCCACCATTTTAGAATATACCTTGCCACAGAAAAGCGAAGTACAAGCAGCATTGTATAGCCTAGATGGAAAATTGGTGAGTAATTTAATTCAAACGACTCAACAAGGAGGACAACATCGTTATCAAGTGAATACGAGTAGCTTGGCAGCTGGCATGTATATTTGCCGATTTAAGGTGGATGGTGCAGAACGGACTTTGAAGTGGGTTAAGAAATAAGGTTTTTGGTATTAGGTATCAGGCTAGTAGTACATCTAGCCTGATACCTAAAACCAGATACCTAGTACCAATTTTACATTTTACCTTCCAAAACGGCTATCGCTTTAGCCAAAGCATCATCTCGCTGCCCAATCATTTCTTCTACATTTAAAGGTACAAAAATGTCTGGTTTTACCCCATAACCTACAAACTCTCGACCATCGGGATAAGTATCTTTTTTGGTACATATTCTAGCCCAAGCATCCCCTGGTAATTTAAAAGACATGGGCTGTCCAGTACTCCCAAATGATTTCTGTCCGATAGTAGTAGCTCGTCCTTCCAAACCATCTAGAATGACCAAAAAATCTTCAGCGGCAGAGCCAGTATTATTACCAAATAATACGATTAATGGAACAGTTAATTTTTTAGCAGTTATATCATTCTTAAAAGTCATCGTATCGCCTTTATACCAATGAATGCCCTTGCCGATTTCGTAAGCTTCCAGAAACCAATCAATATCGTCTTGTTCCCAACCGTCAAAATTTTCTTCCATCACCATCCCTGTGCCCCATGCTTTATAGGCGGCTTTATGTTCCCTAGTTTGCCACAGCGAACCGATTAACCGTTTTTGATCGGTAAAATATTTTAGGATTTCTGCGCCTGTTCCCGAGTTTCCACCGCCATTTTTTCGTAAGTCAATGATGATGCCTTTACTTTTATATAATTCGGGTAATGCTTCTACAAATTTGGTCACAACCATCGTATCACTAAAAGTATTTAAGTCAATTTTTGTAATGCCGTTATCTAATTGGTGTAACTCAAAAGGCGTCCATTCTTTGCTCTTTTTGGCAAATTTTCCTCTACTTGTTTTAGTATGTAACCGAGCAGCATGGTTAGCACTTTTTCCATCAGGTCGAACAAATTCCATTTGCACTATTTGAGTTGTATCAGTTAAGTGCATGTGCCAAGAACTGATGGCTTCATTCCATAATTCATGCTGAGTAGAAGCGGATATATACGGAATAATTTTTTCCTGTAAATAAGCTTTAGCAGGTTGCCCATTAATTTTGACCAATTGGGAGCCGATAGGAATATTAGCTGCATAGCCATTAAAAACATTTTCTACATAAAATTTTTGATTGATATTTTTAAAAAACACCCGAATGTAAACTTGCCCCGTTCTAATCTTTCTAGGTAACCAAACATCTGTATGCCCATCTTTCAGTAATGCGCAGAATTGTTGCAATTCACCATAATAATCAAAAGTGTTTTTGGTTGCTAACACTCTTGGAATAAAGACCTGATAAGCACTATCCCAATTGACCTCCGTTTGGTCAAAAAAAGCAAAATTATACTTGGCTTCTGACCAAAATTGGGATAAGCCGTAGAGTTTTTCTTCGTCACTCAAATTATGCTCCAAATCATAAAATTGAGCATTTAAAAATAAGGGGCAGCAAAAAGTAATAATAAAAAGTAATTTGTTCATTAGTCGATGATTTTGGTGTAGCTTGGAAACTCGCCTGAATGTAACAGGCAGGTTCATTTCCAAGAAAAAATGAATCAATATTTCATTCCGAATGCTAATTCGGAACAACGAGAACAAATATGCAAGATGAGCTAAAAAGAAAATTGTAAAAAAAAGACAAGCGCTTATTTTACTTCGATTATGACCTTTTTTTGAACATTTTGTAGTGATTTCTGCAATTGACGAGGTGATTTTTCGGTAAAAAATTGAAATTCTTTAATAAAATGACTTTGGTCATAATAACCGCTTTCGTAGGCAATTTGGGTTAATTTTTTAAAGGGAGCGAAGTGAATTTGTTGGAGTGCTTTGCGAAATTTGACAATTCTGAGGTAAGCTTTTGGAGATAAGTTGAAATAACTTTTAAAAGCGCGAATGAGTTTCTTTTCAGAGCAATTTAATTGTTGGTTTATATCACGGATAGTTAAGTTGCCTTGATGTTGGTGTATAAGTTGGAGGCTTTGATGTAGAAAGGGGTTATTGAAAATATCGAGTTTGGTTAATAGAAATTGCTCTACCAGTTGTCCTCGAATAGGGAAGTCTTTTTCTTGAAAAATAGTCGTAAAGACATCTGTAGCATTCGTGCCAAATAAATGCCTAAGAATATCTTGCTCTAAAAGATAAGTCGGAGCAGGAAATTTAAAAAAATGATAGTACCCCAATGGCGTGAAATCTATACAAATTTCATCTAATGTTCCATTTAATTCAAAATGATGTGGCGCTAAATACATACCCGATAAATAGGCATTAATGGGCTGACCTGTTGCCACACTTTTTACCTTTTTTTCTGTTTGAATTAACTTTTTTTCTTGAATAATGCCCAAACAAATATTCGTATTTGCATATGAAGTAATCCGACGTTTTTCATTCGTTTGTTCCCGATAATTGAAAAGAATGTATTCAACCAATCCTTTTAACTCTGGTGATTGAATTTGATGAACATAAAATTGCATCTAGTAAATTGTTTGGTAACTATTGAACTTTCTTTACCTGAAAGATCAATAAGGAATGAATTTGGTTGCTTTTAAATGTTAAAAAACTAACAATTTAAAAATAGCCTGCTCTTTTTTGGGGCTAAATTAATTGTTGAGAGACAAGCAACAACTCTAACTTTACACTATAGTTATAGGTGAATAGAACGTCAGCTAAATAATGGATAAAAGAAGGTACTATTTTTAGTGTTCTGTTAACTCATGAAAGTTTAGAAATCCGTTATTGAAAAATACTTTAGAACAATGGATTAAGTAAACAACGGATATTTATCAATTTTATTAGCTGATGCTCTAAAGATGTTTTACAAAAATTCCTTTTAAAGAATAGGAAGATTTGCTAAACCTCCATCCACGATAGTTATTGAGATAGTAAATCTAAATCTTTGACTTTTAGCGGAGAAGAGGTTTACTAAATTCTAAAAATTTAGCAAATCGTAAGTTTTTAGCCCGCCTAAAGTGCTATAATGATAAAAACTAAAGATGATTTTTTATATTGTGAAATCAATTAATGTAAAAATCAAAAACATGAAGCCCTTATTCCTTACAATGTTGTGTTGTATACTTTCTTGGACGATAAGTGCCCAAGACTTTTTGCCCCTTTTTAATGGCAAAAATTTAGATGGTTGGAAAGTGAGTACCGAAAACCCAACTTCTTTTGTCGTAGAAGATGGCTTATTAGTTTGTCGAGGTGGCAGAGCGCATCTGTTTTATGAAGGGAAAGATGGCGCACCCAATTTTAAAAATTTTGAACTAAAATTAAGAATAAAGACAACGGCTGAATCCAATTCAGGGGTGTATTTTCATACCAAGTACCAAGCTTCTGATTGGCCAAGTGTAGGATTTGAGGCACAAGTAAATTCTAAGCATAGCGACCCTCGAAAAACGGGAAGCTTATATGGAATAGTCAATATTTGGGCACCGATTAATCCCGAAGTACCTTTTATTTCTAAAGTAAATGACAACCGAGAAGTCTTTGTGATGGCACCAAGAGCGCCTTCTATGGATGGCGAATGGTTCGATTATCACATTAAAGTACAAGACAATCGCATTCAAATCAAAGTAAACGGTATGACGACGGTAGATTGGACACAACCTAAAGATTGGACGAAGTCCCGAAGAATTGGTAGTGGTACAATTGGTTTACAAGCACATGATCCTAAATGTGTGGTTTATTATGAGGCTATAGAGTTGAAAATTTTGGATTAGTTAAATCTAGCATTAAACCTAAATCCTAACTCCCTAAAAACTTAAAAATGAGGGAAGAAAAATTAGCCATCTACAATAAACTAGTCGCCAAATGCCCTAGATTTAAACGAAAAGGCAAAACTATGCCCTATACCTCTGCCAACGGTTATATGTTTTCCTTATTCAATAAAGCGGACGAAATAGGCATTCGATTTTCCAAAGAAGTACAACAAAAATATATCAAGCAGTTTGATACCACTATTTATAACTCTTATGGGGCTGTAATGAAAGGTTATGTATTAATTCCTGAAAATATGTGGGAAGATTTGGATAAACTAGCGGAGTATTTAAACGAAAGTTACGATTATGTAATGACACTTAAACCGAAATAATGGAAACTGGTAGAAAAACCTTCAGGCTTTTCTACTAGTTATCTTAATTAAAAATATTGTCAAAAGAATAAATCAGTAATAAAATAAATCTATGTATCATTTATCAAAATCAAAACAAAAGTCACTATTTTTAATCTTGATAATTTTAGCTTTCCCCTTATTATTTTGGACTTGTTCGACAACCAAAAGCCTTCAAAAGACAAAGTCGTCGGAAGGCGTAACACTAGGCGCCATTACCTACAGTTGGCGAAGTATGTCTTGGGATGCCAAGGAGATTTTAAAATTCTGTAAAGCAACAGGGGTTAATTCCCTAGAATTGATGGGAAGTGTGGCAGAAGACTATGCGGGTATTCCACCTGCGCCACCAAGACTAAGACGAGGAACTAAAATATCGCCTGAAGAAAGAACTTCTTATCGAAAAAAATTAGCGATTGCCAACGAGGCGCGCAGAAAATGGAGAATTGCCGCTTCCATGGACAAATTCATAGAATTGCGAAAGATGTATGAGGCAGCGGGCGTTGATATTCACATCGTAAAATTTTCTCCTGCTCGTTGGACAGACGAAGAAATTGATTATGCTTTTAATGCGGCGAAAGCCCTAGGTGCAAAAGGCATTACTAACGAAATAGGCTTGGAAGCTGCCGAAAAATTAGGCAAATTTGCGGATAAGCATCAATTATATGCTATTTTCCACAACCACTTGCAACCTGGCGAACCTGGTTTTAATTTTGATGATTATCTAGCTTTTTCGCCCATGAATATGCTCAATTTTGATGTAGGGCATTATGTCGGAGCAACGGGTAAAGACCCCAATGAAATTATTGAAAAATATCATGACCGAATTATTAGCTTACATTTAAAAGATAAAACAGCTAAGGGTAAAAAACCTGAAAATAAAAATATGCCTTGGGGAACGGGTGATACGCCAATTACCGAAATTTTGCAATTGATTCAAAAAAACAATTGGCCAATTCATTGTGATGTCGAGTTAGAATATGAGATTCCTGCTGATTCTGATGCGGTGAAAGAGACGGCTAAGTGTGTGGCTTATTGTAAGGTTGCGTTGCAATAGTTTTATTCAATTTTCAATTTTCAACTATCTACGGTGGGAACTTTGTCATTGCCATTGAAATTGTTATTATTATTGAAAAAGATGGTTTCCTAATGTAGTGGAATTAGTTTTTAAATCCCTGCCAGTATTCAAAACGAAATAACCAAAAATATGAAGAATACCATTTCTTTTATAGGGCTTACCGCCTTATTAAGCCTATTTGGTTGCCAAGAAAATCCCGCAGAAAAAAAACAGGAAAGACCACCCAATATCGTCCTAATCATGGGCGATGATATGGGGTATTCCGATATAGGTTGTTATGGCGGTGAAATCCGAACGCCTCGCCTTGACCAATTAGCCGCCAATGGTTTGAGGTTTACCCAGTTCTATAATACCGCCAGATGTTGCCCGACTAGAGCTTCGTTATTAACAGGACTTTATCCACAACAGGCTGGGGTAGGGCACATGGTAGATGACCGAGGAACGCCAGCCTTCAAAGGGGATTTGAGTAATCAAGCAGTTACTATTGCCGAAGCTTTAAAAGGTGCTGGTTATTCCACGTATATGTCTGGCAAGTGGCATGTAACGCCTTATGTAATTAATAACCCTGACAAACATAATTGGCCGAGACAAAGAGGATTTGATAAATTTTTTGGAATGATTTCAGGGGCAGGGAGTTTATATGACCCTCGTTCTTTAACTCTAGATAATGAGTATGTAGCACCAAAGGAAGGCTTCTATTCTACTAATGATTTTACAGATTATGCGGTTCAATGTGTTGAAGAACATACGGCTGATAATCCATTTTTTATGTATGTTTCTTACCAAGCAGCACATTGGCCTTTGCAAGCACCTGAAAAAGATGTGGCAAAATATAAAGGACATTATGACGAAGGTTGGGATGTATTGAGGAAAAATCGCTTTGAGCGAATGAAAAAAATGGGTTTGGCAAAAGCCGAATGGGAAATGACACCAAGAGATTCTTTTGTACAAGCTTGGAATGAAGATATACCAGATAAAGAATGGGAATTGGCGAATATGGAAACTTATGCAGCAATGACAACGGTCATGGACGAAGGGATCGGTCAAATTGTAGATGTCTTAGCCGCAATAGGACAATTAGAAAATACCATTATTTTTTATTTACAAGACAATGGCGCTTGTGCGGAGGAATTAGATTGGATAAAAAATCGCCCAAAAGCCAAAGATTTAGTGCGGATGAAAGCGGGTGAATTACAAACCGAAATGGTTCCTTTTATCACTAGAGATGGAAAGCCTATTAAGTTAATGAAAGAAGCATGGCCAGGGCCAGCAGAAGGGTATACTGCTTATGGTCTAAATTGGGCAAATGCGAGTAATGCGCCTTTTCGGGAATATAAACATTGGGTGCATGAAGGCGGCATTTCTACGCCTTTAATTGTGCATTGGCCTGCAAAAATTAAGGAGGGCGGCACTTTTAGAAGCGCACCAACGCATTTAATTGACATCATGGCAACTTGCGTCGATGTGAGTGGCGGCACTTATCCAATGAACTATAATAATCAGCCCATCCAACCAATGGAAGGGAAAAGTTTACTACCCGCTTTTGCGAATCAAGACCTAGAAAGAGAAGCGATTTATTGGGAACATGAAGGTAATCGAGCGGTGCGGATGGGTAAATGGAAACTAGTTTCTAAAGCGAGTAAAAAACATTCCTATGCATGGGATAAAATGGATGAATTAGCTATCGAAAATTGGGAATTATTTGATATGGAAAAGGATAGAACGGAGATGTATGATGTGGCAGCAGAACATTTAGAAATGGTACAGAAAATGGCGGATATGTGGTTGGTTTGGGGGAAGCGGACGGGGATTGTGCCACGACCTTATGCAGAGAAATCTTGATTGCTTTACCATTTTCCTGCATAGGTTAAATCTTCTCCAGCATGCTCTCTTAAATACAAATATTTGATTCTAGTAATTTGTCGAATATGCAAATTATCATGCGCTAACCAGTTGACTAAAAAATTACGGGCGGTTAATTTTCCATACGTTTCATGATGATAAGTATTGCTCCAAGATGGTTGTTTTAAATGATTCAACCATTTGATAGAGTCACTTCTTTTTTGGAGAAATGCAGTCAATTTTTGGTCAAAATTTTGTGCTAAATAATTTCGCTCTGTTACCCATGAAAAAGGTTCAATAGGTGTTAATGGAATGGTCGGATTCTTTAAAACAGATTGAACCCTAACTTTAAAATCCTCGTGTTCGTTATCATGTAAATGACAAAGGATTTCCAGCAAACTCCAATGATCTGGATATGGCCGCCAACGTATTTCTTCTTTGGAAAGATTAGCGAATAGATATTGAAATACGCCTTGGTTAGCCGCTAATTTTTCAATAATTATCGATTCTTTCATAATTAATTGTTTTGTTGAACTATACTCATTTTATCCTTTTTTAGGCACTACGTAAAAATTGTGGGTAACTAAAAATGTATTCCGACTCAGGAGTCGTATTACTCGTTTTCGTTACGATGTACAAGTAACACGACTCTTCTGAGTCGTCAACTTTAATTCATCCATAGTTTTCACCATAGAACTCTCTTTTAAGGAAATTAAAGATTTAATGAATTCGAGTTTTACTCAATCCTTCTAAATATCCAATCCGTACTAAAAAATCATCCAACTTCGCCATCGTATCCACAAAAGCACCGTTATTTTTTCGACCATAATTAAAGAAGCCATGTCCTTCGCCTTCATAGGCAACTAGCGTACAATCATTTCCTTTTTTATTCATCAGTTGATGAAAGATTTCGGCTGTTTTAAAAGGCACTGTTCTATCCGCAGTTCCATGAAAAATAATGCTTGGGCCCATGCCTGCTTGAATATGGTGTATCGGAGAAAGGGTGCTAGGCTCAGTTCCCATTCGTTTCAACAAGGTTTTTTGTACCTTAGGGGCAACTTCATATTTGTCTGCTAGTGTAGCCGTTAGTAAAACAGGGTTAAATAATGCCATTGCATTAGGAACAGCGCTAATCGTCAAATCTTCGGATGCTTCCTCATAATTGGGCAGGGTAGCAGTACTTGCAGCCAAATGCCCACCTGCTGAACCACCAGCAGCGACAATTTTATTAGGGTCAATGCCCAAACTATCTGCCTGTTCTCGCATCCATCGAATAGCCGATTTAGCATCTGCCACACATTGAGGAGGTTTGACGCCTTGTCTTTTAAAAACTCGATAATCGACGGTAATGGCAACCATACCTCTGGCAGCTAAATATTCACAATGTTTGACAAATTGAGTGGGCGTTCCACCATTCCAACCACCGCCAAAGAAAAAGACAATCACTGGTTTCTTATCGGTTGTTTGGTGTTTGGGTGGATTGAATATCCATGCTTTTAATTCCGTATTATCTATCGTTTTATAGATGGCTACTTTAGATGCAGTTGGTGTTTTTGGTGGATAGTTTTGAGCTATTACGAAGTTGGTTATACCAAAAAAAAGGCAGAAAATTAGTAAATGCTTTGATGTCATTGTATGCATGTTGAATAGAAAGACTAGTAATTATTTTATAAGTTATTTAGTTGAGTCTCAATACTCAACTTCTCTTTTTCTAATTTTTTGACTTTTCTTTTAAGGCTTCTAATCTCTGTAGTTATTTTAGCAAGATGGGCTACTAATTTTTGTTTTTCTAAATGAGCATTTCCATATTTTTCAATCATTAGATTTTCTACCTCTCGCCTTAATAATTTATAGTAAGGATTACCATGAATATAATTGACTCTAAATTGTAGTTTTTCTTGATGGATACCTTCCACAATTTCTTCTTGCGTAATGCCGTATTCTTTTCTGGCATTTTTATCACTAAGCGATGCACCTTTTTTAGTCCACATATTAATGTTTTGAGAAAAATTACTGGATAATGGGAAATTATCCAGTAATAAGTTTATGTTTAAAATCCGTTGCCAAACAAGCAACTATCTACCCTTATCCAATTCACATTCCGCAGCCACCACACTATTTTTATATTTTGCCGCCAATTCAACCAATTCTTTCAACACTTCTGGTTCAGCAGTAGCCTTATCATACTTTTCGCTAGGGTCATGATTGACATTATATAAAAGTGGCGTTTCCAGTTCTGTTCGTTGATTATCTAAAGTATAGCAAGTTTCTGTAATAAAATGCGCTTTATAATCCCCTTTTCTAACCGCATAAATATCTTGCAAGCGATAATAGATAAAATGGTCTCTAGCACTTGGTGCTTTTTTAGTTAAAACAGGCATCAAATCAAACCCATCCATCGGTCTATCATCGGGTACTTTTGCACCTGTCAATCCCGCAATAGTCGGTAATAAATCTAAGGTAGAACCCAAATCAGTAATCGTTCCAGGTTGTACCGTTTCAGGCATATAAAAAATCCCTGGTACCCGCATGCCACCTTCCCAAGTTGTGCCTTTGCCCTCTCTTAATAAACCTGCCGAACCACCATGTTCTTGCATTAATAACCAAGGTCCATTATCAGAGGTAAAAACAACTAAAGTATTTTTATCCAAGTTTAACTCTTCTAAGGTTTTGATGACTTGTCCAATACTCCAATCGACCTCCCGCATCACGTCCCCATAAAATCCCCTTGGACTAGTATTTAAAAATTTTTCAGAAGCAAAAAGTGGGGTATGCACCATCGAATGCGGAAAATACAAGAAGAAAGGGTTTTCCTTATTTTGTTGAATAAAGCTAATAGCTTCTTCGGTATATCTTTTGGTAATCGTATGCTGATTGGTAGGACGTTCAATAATTTCTTCATTTCGCATCAAAGGCACATTCCAGTTATTGATATTTGGTTCGGCAAAAAAAGCTTTTAGACTCCATTCGACTGCATCCATATCATTGCTATAAGGAATCCCATAATAAGAATCAAAACCTTGGGTAGTCGGTAAATATTGAGGTAAATGTCCCAAATGCCATTTGCCGACCATGCCTGTTGCATAGCCTTTTTCTTTTAGCATTTCGGCAATCGTGATTTCTTTGGCAGGTAAACCGCCCTCAGAGTCAGGAAACAGTACTCGATTTCTGGGTTGAGTTGGCCCCAATCCAATTCTAATCGGGTAACGACCGGTTAATAAAGCCCCTCGACTAGGAGAACAGACGGAGCAAGCGGTATAAAAATTAGTCCATTTTTGCCCTTCTCTGGCTAATCGGTCAAGATTGGGGGTTTCTATAGTTGGGTGTCCAAAGCTGCTTAAGTCGCCAAATCCCATGTCGTCCATGAAGATAACGACCACATTGGGTGGGCGATTATCGGCTGTTGCCTCTGATGTTGAGGAAGTAGGCGTACAAGCGATTAACAACAATAGATAAATGCTGAGGCAAGCAATTAGAGGAAGTAGGTGCTTCATTTTTGTAATTCGACTTATTTAAAAAAATGAAGATAAGTTTTTTGATTTAAAAAGTGATTTTTTAAGTGATAATTTTTAGGTAGGCAGTAATGGGAAATAGGAAGGTTAACAAAATCAAAGTAATAAAGTAACCATTCCAGATACTGTGACACTTTGCACATCTTGCGTTTCATAGACCACGACATAAACATAAACGTCAGCTGATACTAGTTGATTATTTTGTCGCCCATCCCAAATATTGTTTTGGTCATTTGGTGAAATATTATTGCTTTCAAATACCAATCCCCCTGAGCGGTTAAAGATAGCTACCTTGGTTATTTTATTGATTCCTGCATTACTATAAATGGTGAAAAAATCATTGATACCATCGCCATTTGGAGAGAAAACATTCGGGATATAAATAGCTGCTTCTGATTGGACAGTTAGTACGAGTTCATCCTTAATTTGGCAACCATCTAAAGTCGTCAAAGTCGCTTGGATAGTAGCAGAATTTGCAGCTATAAAGTTAGGTGTAAGGCAAGGGGAATCACAATCTGTGATAGGAATTTCCAGCCAAGAGATAGTTGCAATTTGAGCGTCAGGAACATTACTAATAACTACTAAATCAATGATTGTTCCTTGGTCAACGGATAAATCTGCACCAATGTCTAATTCAAACGAAATCGTATCTAAAACAGTTAGCACGGTATCAAATTGACAGGCCAAACTATCTTGCAGCGTAATTAAATATTGACCAGCAGTAAGGTTTGAAAAGATAGGACTTGATTGAAAATCACGATCATTTATTTGGTAGGTATAAGGTGGCGTACCATCTTTTATGGAATCAATTTGAATACTCCCCGAAGCCGCATCCATACAATTTGGGGAACGAATATCAAAATGAATAGCAGATGGTTTCGTACATATTATAGGGTCTAAAGCCGAGACACAAATTAAAAATTCTGCCCCACCATCTCCTGCTTCGTAGACTTGAATAAAATAAACGTCTCCAATTTTAGTGTCTATCCGTAAAATTTCTTGACCGCCCACCCCTTTGCCATTGACACATCCTAATTCAATGGAACAATTTTGATAAGCACCAATGACCATATCTGTTAATTGGTCGGTTGAAACTGAAATCTGGGTTCTTTCAGAAATGGCGGTGAATTTAAACCAACCATCATCATCTGCATTGCCACCGCAAGCATTCATTTTAGCATTCTCAATCAGCCCTTTTGTGTTGCCTGGCGAACGTAGACAATCATCTACCACAATCAATTCAGGGGCAGCCATACAATCATCTGTTTGGGCAGCGACCAAAGTTCCTAGCAATAGAAAACAGCATAATAGACCTAGTTGATTTCGCAATTTTTTGATTGTGGTTGTGAAGATGGCAAAAGGATAGGGTGTGTGTTAAATGCCTAATGGTTTGATTTATAAATGATTTACAATTAAAATTCAAGGTTGCGTTGTTGCCATGTTGCGTTGTTATGTATAGAACATGGCAACATGGCAACAACGCAACATCGCAACAAAAATTAAATCGTCAAAGACTTATAAATTGTACCACTAGAGGTTGTTTCTTGTGACCTAACAATCAATTAACCCTATTGTTTACCAAAGGTCATCGCCATACCCCCAACCTTGTCTAGCTGGTTCTTTTATATAATGCTGTAATTCAGGATGGTTGGTTATTTTCATATTTTTAGCATCATATTCGATTTTAGTACTAAATCGCTGTGCCAATACTCCAACTAAAGCCATTTCCGTTAAATCCGCACCATATTCAAAAGTAGAACCTGGCATTGGTCCATCGCCTTTGATCGCCTTAATCCATTCACCTTGTGGGTCTTCTTCTCCTACCCTAGGAATGGTTTGGGCAGGCATTGATTTTTGGAAAGTTGCCCATTCTTCGTCCGATACCAATAATTTAGGATTATTCGGTCTACCACCTGTAATTAGAGATTTTTTGCTACCGACCATAATCATGCCTGAACTTGGTAATTCACTTAAACCCCATTCTGGTCGATTAACGGGTTTAAACTCCCCCTCGAACCAAGTCAATCGAACGGGAGGTTGATTACCTCTAGCTGGGAAATTCCATTCTACTTGGGCATGGTCAGAAACAAAATCATCATTATAGGCAGGAATTCTACTCAAAGAATTAGTAGAAGTAGGCATGCCTAGATTTAAAGCCCAAAATGGAGCATCCAAAGTATGGCAAGCCCAATCTCCCAATAAACCGTTGCCGAATTCATACCAACCTCTCCATAATTTAGGTAAATAAAAATGGCTATAAGGTCTATGTTTGACAGGTCCTAACCAAGCATCCCAATCTAAAGTTTTTGGTTTTCGTTCTGCATGAGGTGGATAATTATCTGGATAGGCGAAATAGCCTGTTGGACTAAAACCTGGGCCACCTCGCCAAGCAATGACTTCTTTAACTTCCCCTAAAATACCCGCATCATACCATTCTTTGACTTGTCGAATACCATTCGTAGTATGTCCTTGATTGCCCATTTGGCTGATGATATTATATTTTTTGGCAGCTTTTTTAAGCGTTCGCAACTCCCAAATATTATGCGCCAAAGGTTTTTCTACATAAACCTGCTTGCCTAATTGCATAGCGTGCATGGTCGCTGCAAAATGGGTATGGTCAGGCGTACTGATGACGACTGCATCAATTTCCTTTGCCATTTTATCAAACATCTGTCGGAAATCGGTAAATTTTTTAGCATTCGGAAATGCATCATAAGCCTTAGCCGCTCTTTCAGGGCTGACATCACACATAGCGACTACATTATTTTGGGCAATCCCATTGGCATCAACCATAGCGCAGCCTTTCAAATTTTTGCCACCTCGACCGCCGACGCCAATAAAAGCTAGATTGAGTTTTTTGCTAGGGGAATTGGTGATTAGGTTGGGAGCTATCATAATTCCAGTGGAAAGAGTAGCTGAGTTTTTGACAAAAGCCCTACGAGATAAATTATGCATACTGTTTTTGGTTTGAAGTTTTGTTTAAAAACGATATTCGGTAAACAATTTTAAGTACACCATTGGAATACCGAGAATGTAGGGCTAATTTAAATTAAATATTTGGCTTCGTATACTTTGTAGGTGCTTTTTAAGAGGGTGATTGTTACATTTTATTCAATTTTTAGCTAATATCCACTTTAGTAAATCATCTATTTCAACTATAGCCCAACTATGCGGATGCTGCTTTCCATTTGCACGATAGCCTCGATTTTTGGTAGCGATATATTTCACGTTACGCCCATATTTTTGAATCAGCTCGTCTGATAAGTTTTTTATATAATAAGCATTCATATCTTCATAATCATTTTGTCTATTTTCTTGCCACCATTGAATATTGGGTTCGGTATATAATCGAATTTTTATGTCTTTTAAATGAGCTAGATTATGGATGTTATTCGTTTTTTTAGTGTAAACGGACGCTATTTCATAGTTTTCTAGGCTATCCTCTGGATTACCAAAATCTCTCTCAAATCGTTGGATAATTCCAGCACTTTCTTGTATAGAAATAGAAGAAGCGTTACGCTTGATATTCCGTTGAGCGGTTTCATATAAACCCAATAAGTCAACAGGCGAATCAATGATAAATACACCTCTAGGTTGAATAAGGTTATCCGTTTCAGCCAAATGATTGGTGAGTAATAAGCTGATATTTCCACCACTTGAAAATCCACCGATAAAAACATTGGCACTATCTAAATCATGGTTAGCAAAGAGCTGGTTAAAAGTAGCAGTCAATCGAAATTTCTCTTGGGTATTTAACCAAAGCCGTTGATTAAATTTCATTAAAACTAAAGCGATGCCTTTTTTCAAAGCAGGTTGAACTATCTTAAATTCTTGTTTAATAGTATTAGGCGTTTCTGGAAAACCAGGAAATAAAATTAATATACCTTTTTGTTCGCTCGATGGTTTAATTAATTCATACGCTTCGGTATCAATAGTGTCGAGTGCAATTGTGATTTTTTTATTAGGATTAAATGAAGGAACTTCTTTGACTTTATTATAACAGGCAGAAAATAGCAATAAAAGACAATAGTAATAAGGTTTCATGTGGATTTAGTTTGTTTTGAGCCATTTAAAAAAATCGGTTGCTACTGCATTATAATTATAATCCTCAAAATTCAAACTACCATTTTCGTGAAATCCAAAAAATTTTGTTCCCAGCCGAAGTAAGATTTAAAATGGAAATTAGTTAAGCCTTTTTGAATAGTTTGAAGTCGTATAAAACAGCATTGATTTCATAAACATTTTTTACCAAAAATAGCAGAAGAATACAGCCGATTCAAATTTTAAAAACCCAATAACCTATTGTTAACCTGTAACAAGTAATCATTCACCAAAGGGAAAATTCATTATTAGTACCGCTAGGTTCGCTCAAATTTTTGATTAATACATAAATTACACGAAATAATATTCTGTATTAAAAGTATTTTTATCTTTAAAACAGTATTTTGTTCGTATTTATTTTTATTAAATAAATATAATTAAAATATTATTTTTAACCCTAAAATAATAACCTGAAAAGAGTTTATTTAAAATAAATAAAATTCTGCATTTTAAACATAAATCAAAATATTATTTTGATAATATTTTATTTTATTAACTAATTTTGGGCGAACCTAGCGTAGTACAGCCATTATTATAAAATTCACCAAGCGATTCCGATAATTATCGGAATGGCACTACAGCAAAAATTCGTGGGGAAATAAAATTCGTGGGGAAGAAAGCCTGTGCGCTACTTTTCTATCAATTTCATCAATTAATCATTTCAAAAGAATAATAAACCGCAAATAATTCTATTTTGAAATAAAAAATCAACCCAAATTAAATTGACAAACTATTATTACTTAATCTATCTTTTCAGCCACACATACTAGAAGTGGGTGCTTTCGATTTATCTTTTTCCTTACAAATAAATGCTTGATTTTTAGGCAAAAACCTTAAAAAATCTCCATTTTTCCCCTTTGCATATTAATATAGAATAGGTATCTTTGCGGCAAAATTCAGAAACCCTGTTTTTTGATGATATTTAGAAAATGATTTTTAATTATTTTCAACATAATCAATTCAACTAATAATCATATCAATATGGCTAACATAGGTCAAATCAAACAAGTAATCGGTCCAGTAATTGATGTAAGTTTCGCTGCAGAAGGTGCGAGCTTACCAGAAATCTTGAATGCCTTGGAAGTAACCAAAGCAAATGGGGAGTCTTTAATTATGGAAGTGCAGCAACACTTAGGAGAGAGTAGTATTAGAGCCATCTCAATGGATTCTACAGATGGATTGACTAGAGGAATGGATGTAACTGATACAGGTTCGGCGATTTCTATGCCTGTTGGAGAAGCGATTAAAGGTCGTTTATTCAACGTAGTAGGAACAGCAGTAGATGGTATTGGCGAAGTTTCCAAAGCAGAATCTTATGCGATTCACCGTCAACCACCACGTTACGAAGATTTAGCAACCGATAAGGAAATCTTATTGACGGGTATTAAGGTAATTGATTTGATTGAGCCTTACCAAAAAGGAGGAAAGATTGGTTTGTTCGGAGGTGCAGGTGTAGGTAAGACAGTATTGATTATGGAATTGGTAAATAATATTGCCAAAGTATATGAAGGTATTTCTGTATTCGCAGGAGTAGGAGAAAGAACGAGAGAAGGAAATGATTTACTTCGAGAATTCTTAGAATCTGATGTAATCAACTACGGTGAGGAATTCAAGCATTCTATGGAAGCAGGTGGATGGGATTTATCTAAAGTTGATTTAGAAGCATTAAAAACCTCCAAAGCAACCTTGGTATTCGGTCAGATGAACGAACCTCCTGGTGCAAGAGCAAGAGTAGCATTGTCAGGTTTAACCATGGCAGAATATTATAGAGATGGGGATTTAAGTGATCCAACTGGAGGTAGAGATATCTTATTCTTCGTTGATAACATCTTCCGTTTCACACAAGCGGGTTCTGAGGTGTCCGCACTTTTAGGACGGATGCCTTCAGCGGTAGGATACCAACCAACTTTGGCAACAGAGATGGGTTTGATGCAGGAAAGAATTACATCTACAAAGAGAGGGTCAATTACTTCTGTACAAGCAGTATATGTACCAGCGGATGATTTAACGGATCCAGCTCCAGCAACGACTTTTGCTCACTTGGATGCAACGACGGTATTAAGTAGAAAAATTGCTTCTTTAGGTATTTATCCAGCGGTGGATCCTCTAGATTCAACTTCTCGTATCTTAGACCCAGCAATCATTGGTGATGAGCATTATAACTGTGCACAAAGAGTAAAGAATTTATTACAACGATATAACGAATTGCAAGATATTATTGCAATTTTGGGTATGGAAGAATTGTCTGACGAGGATAAGGCGGTAGTAGGTAGAGCGAGAAGAGTTCAGCGTTTCTTATCTCAACCTTTCCACGTAGCAGAGCAATTTACAGGTATGCCAGGGGTAATCGTGTCTCTAGAAGAAACGATTAGAGGTTTCACTATGATTATGGATGGGGAGATGGACCAGTATCCTGAAGCAGCTTTCAATTTACAAGGTAGCATCGATGATGTGAAAGTGAAAGGAGATAAGATGTTAGCGGAAGTAGCGTAATTCAGTAGGCAGTTCACAGTTTGCAGTAGGCAGTTGTGATTGTAGTTTATTAACGGTTTTGAGTTGGTGAATAGCGGATAACTCGCAACTCGCAACTCGTAACTCGCAACACAAAAAGATGAATATTTCAGTTTTAACACCAGATGTGGCTGTTTTTGAAGGGCCAATTAAATCTGTAAAGATTCCTGGTATCAATGGTCAATTCCAGATTTTAAACAATCACGCGCCTTTAGTATCTGCTTTGGCAGAAGGGCCAGTTGAGATTGTGAAAGGAAATGGTGAAAAATTGACTTTTGCTATTGAGAAAGGATTTATTGAAGTTTTACGAAATGAAGTGTCTTTGTTAGTGCAAGGATATAAAGCATAAAGTAATACTGAGCGCTCGCTTGGTATCACAATAATTAAAAGGAGTTAAGCTGTAATGGTTTAACTCCTTTTTTAATTTCTCCACTTAAAAGCAATCGAATACTTATTTTTTGTACTTTTATAGTAATTACTTTGTTTTGTATGTTAATGCCGCTTATCGACACTTAGCCAGAATAAATAACTATGAAAGCAGTCTAGCTGGTTGTAGTGTGGATTCAACTATTACGATTAAGCAATTCAATTGCCCTTTTTATATTCCAAATGTTTTTTCTCCAAATGGAGATGGGTTAAATGATTGGTTTGTTATAAATACACATCCAGATTTTGATGGTGTATTTCAAGCTTTAAAAATTTATGACCGTTGGGCGAACCTTATTTTAAGCACTCAAAGTTTAGATAATATCGAATATAAATGGGATGGTAAATTTCGAGGAGAACCTGTTCCTACTGGAGTATATATGTATGTTTTGACTTTTAATTATCTAGGGAGGGCAAAAGAGGTAGTCAGAGGGACTATTAATTTATTGAGATAAAAAATAGGTTTACCGCCTACGCTTAAAAAAATCTGTCATCAATCCCCCACATTGAGTTTCCATAACACCCTGCAAAACCACCGTTTTAGGATGTAATAATTCTTTTCCATATCTAAAAAAACCTTTTTGCTCATCACTAGCACCAAAAACCAATCGCCCTAATTGTGCCCAAGACAATGCGCCTGCACACATCACACAAGGTTCTAGTGTGACATACATCGTACAATCTTGTAAGTATTTGCTACCCAAATATTCGGAAGCAGAGGTCAAAGCAATAATTTCCGCATGCGCAGTTACATCGGTTAATAACTCTGTTTGATTATGTGCTTTAGCAATAATTAAATCATTACAAACGATAACAGCACCTACAGGTACTTCGCCTTCGTCAAAAGCTTTTTGGGCTTGTTTGAAAGCCTGTTGCATAAAATATTCTTCGGTAAACATATCTATAAGGTGACAGGATTTTCAAGATTCACAGGATGAATGAGCGAACCCGCAGGGTAAATGTCCTGTGGACATTTAAGCGAGTGAACCGCAAAGCGGACGGGATGCTTCATTCTTCAAGCTTAACAAACTTTGTTAAGCTGCCCTTTGCCCTCTGTCCTCCGCAAATAACCTTTATTAAGCTCCAATAACCTAATTTTTTCTAAATTTTATTTTCATTTTAATTTTTATTGTAAAAAGGTTTTTCAGAATTTTCAAATATCATACCTTTGCGCATGGAAAAGCTAAAAACACCAACCAGTAAATTTCTAGGACAAGCATTAACTTTTGATGATGTACTCCTAGCTCCTGCCTATTCAGAGGTTTTACCCAGAGAAGTAAATATTAGTACGCAATTGACCCGTACCATTCGATTGAATTTGCCTGTTGTTTCAGCAGCAATGGATACGGTGACGGATAATCGACTAGCAATTGCCTTAGCACGACAAGGTGGCATTGGAATTATTCATAAAAATATGAGTATTAAAGCCCAAGCAGACCAAGTGCGTAGTGTGAAGCGATCAGAAAGTGGGATGATTATCGACCCCGTTACTTTGCGAAGAGATGCCACAGTAGGCGATGCACAAGCATTAATGAAAAAATTCAGTATTGGCGGTATTCCAATTGTCGATGGACATAATAAATTGATTGGCATTTTGACCAATCGAGATTTGCGATTTGAGCGCAATAATAGTCGACCGATTACGGAGTTGATGACGACGGGGCGGTTAATTACTGCGCCTGTTGGGACAACTTTAGAGCTAGCCAAAGATATTCTCCAAAAGCATAAGATTGAAAAATTACCTGTTGTTGGGGAAGACAATCAATTGGAAGGTCTGATTACCTATAAGGATATTATGAAAGTGCAGAATTATCCTAATTCTTGCAAAGATTCCTTTGGTCGATTGGTCGTTGGTGCAGCCGTTGGGGTAACTGCGGATATGTTAGAAAGAGTAGCTGCATTAGTAGCAGTTGGGGTAGATGTAATTTGTTTAGATACTGCTCACGGTCATTCTAGAGGCGTATTGGATGCTATTAAGCGAGTAAAAAGGGAGTATTCTGATTTACAAGTTATTGGTGGAAATGTAGCAACTGGCCCAGGGGCAAAAGCATTAGTAGCTGCAGGTGCGGATGGTGTAAAAGTAGGCGTTGGCCCTGGTAGTATTTGTACAACGAGAGTTGTAGCAGGTGTTGGTGTACCTCAATTATCCGCTATTTATGAAGCAGCTTCTGCGATTAAAGGGTCTGGTGTACCAATTATAGGCGATGGCGGCATTCGTTATACTGGAGATATTGTGAAAGCATTAGTAGCTGGAGCGAATACCATTATGGCAGGTTCTTTATTTGCAGGGGTAGCCGAAGCACCGGGTGAAACGATTATTTTTGAAGGTCGAAAATTCAAAATCTATCGAGGAATGGGGTCTTTGGGAGCGATGCAAAAGGGGTCGAAAGATCGTTATTTCCAAGATGTAGAAGATGATATTAAGAAATTAGTACCAGAAGGGATTGAAGGTCGAGTGCCTTTTAAAGGGACTTTGGCAGAAGTGATGGTACAATATGTCGGTGGTTTACGAGCTGGTATGGGCTATTGTGGGGCAGCGACGATTCCAGATTTACAGAAGGCTCAGTTTGTACAAATTACCGCAGCGGGTTATCAAGAAAGTCATCCACATAATATTACGATTACTAAAGAGGCACCGAATTATAGCCGTCGTTAGTGATAAGTTATAAATGATGAGTTATGAGTGAACGACTATTCATAACTCATCGTTCATTATCCAATTTTGTAAAGATTCTCTTTATTATTAAAACTAGAATACGGAGTATTCATTTCGTTATAAGGAGTGCGAATTTTTCTATTCTGAATGGGTTTATTGTGCCAAAGGAATCGGTTTAGATAGCGGTATTTTGCGAAATTTAGATATTGAAAACCAAAGATTTGCTATTTATTGCTACTGCTTAAACCTGTATTTATTGGTTCTCTATTTTTGCAATGCTTCTAAATTTGAGTTTTTACAAGCAATGCCTACCTGCTAATTGAAAGCCCTATATGAATTTTAATTTTTTCATTTATGATGATATATAGATTATATTTATTAGATTGTGTTATTATTTTAAATGAAATTGATTAACGTTCCTAAAAAGAGACTTAATCTTTTGTGAAAATAACAAGTAGAATCAGTAGAGAATAAGTTAGGTAATCAATTATTTTCAAGTAGAGACCTTAATTACAGATTACTTACAGCATCTCAACACAACATTACTTTTTTAGCTTTCCAAATTTTTAAACAGCTATATATTTTATTTGGTGGATAGCCAACAATGCAGCCTAATCGAAAATGCTTGATTTGCTAAATCTGGCAGATTTAGTAAATCCTTTTTGGTCTGAATAATGCCTATAACCAAAAAATAAATTTTCTTTTGAGTATCTTACTGGTAAGCGTACTGAATTATACTTGAAGCGTAGCTTCTGCCTTTTTTGTTTACCCCTAAAAGCAAAATTCAAATGAAAAAAATCACCTTCTTTTTAATTGTTTTTTTAGGCTACCTGTCCTTAGATGCATACGCCTACAAAGGGAATATAATCGGGCCAGAAGCAATAAGCGAGAATGACACCTGTCTGAGTGCAACAACGCTGGCATTAGGATATACTTGCCTGAGTTTTGATGATGTTACGGACGATATGGTAGGTGCCTCTGACGAAGGAACGGAATTGCCTTCCTGTGCGGCATCTAGAGCATCTGGCAACTTTGACAAATGGTATGTCATTACTTCTTCGGCTACAGGAAAAATGCTTTTCCAGTTGTTCACTAGAGGGTTTATCGACGAGGCCGTATTTTATAGTGGATCTTGTGGTGCTTTAACGGAAGTAGCTTGTTTTAATGATTATAGAGATCCGATGATTTTACCCTTTAATCCAAATGAAACCTATTATATCCGCTTAAATAAATCGTATGTGGGAGATGATGATGAATTTTGTATGCAAGTGACAGAAATGCCATCCAATGATATTTGTGCGGATGCGACCTCCTTAACCGTTGGCGTACAATGCGACGGCAGTTTCTCTAATGGAGATCATAGAAGTGCAACTAAAGAAGAAACCATCATAGAATGTTCTGGACAACCAGACGAATTTGACGTAGATACTTGGTATTCGTTTGAAGCGCCTTTTTCAGGCAGAGTCGTTATTACCGCTACTCCAAGTGACCCAGAACATGGTCTAAATTATAAAGTATATCAAGGGGTATGTGATACACTTGAAGAAATTTTTTGTGGATTGGGAACCTATAATACAGATAGCATTATCTTAGTTAATCCAGGAGGAATTTATTTTATACAAACATTTTCTGGTAGGAATACGGGCCCTTTTTGTATTTGGGTAAAAGAACAAATTAGTTTTGACAATCTATTTTACGGGGTGGGGATAGAGAACGGGTATTCTGGTACTCCGACTAAACTAGAGTACGCTCAGATGGAAGCACCCACAACAATAGAATTAGACTCAACAGGAACTTGCGGTCAGACTTCTTTTGCTAGGGTTGAACCTGCTGGGGTCATTAAATTAAAAACGGTTGCTCCTTATTGTCTGGAAGATTCTGAAACAGGAAAGGAACCTTGGGCAGAAGCTTTTGGTGATTGGAGTATGAGCAAGTATCGTTTGCTAGGTTTAGCAGATGGCGTAATTCCAGTAACCTTTACGTTTGAGTTTACGGGTATTTTAGACCTTACACCTGGTGGGCCGAATTCAGCAGGCGCGCAATGTTTTTTCAATTTCTCTTATGGTTTTTTGTCAGGTAGCGATTATTTTGAAGATTCCGGAGGAGCTTATATCTCTTGGTTTGGAGGGCAAGAAGTAGAATATTCGGTAAACAATATAGCAGCGAATTCAGGTACTATTGATATTTTACCTAAAATTGATGATGGCAATCAGATTTATGAACTAGAATCAATTATTCCCACTTTTATTACTAATTATAATGCGCTTCCAATAGCTGAAAAGAATGATCCTGCCTTAATATTGACGGAAAATTTCTTATTGGCAATTAATCAGCCGATTGATGTGGTAGAATGGGATACCGCTTTACAAAAAAGCCTGGAGGCAGAAGCAGGAAACTTTTTAGCCGCACTAGATCATTTGGATTTCGATAGCCAATTGGGCTACGATTCGAGTACTGTTTCGACTAGTAATTTAAGTTATCAAAATTTGATGATTTATAGTTACCAAAAGGATTTAACAGTGTTGGTCGATAAGTCAGATTTCTCGACTCGACCTACTATCTGGTTTAGTGGTAAGGTAAGGGCTTTTAATGTTGAAAATCCAAACACCGTAATTTCAGATTTTTCAAATACAGGAAGACTTACTAAAATAAGAGTTCCCAGAGAGTTTATTCTTGATAATAACCTCAAGGCACTACAAATTAGTGATGTGCTTTCTATTCCTATTGAGGAAACGGAGTGTACAGATGGCAAATTATTGCTTCCTGAATTACCCATTGACTCTAGGCAATTTAATAGCATAGATACGATTACTGCCAAAAGTATTATTGAAGATGGAAAAGATGTGGTCTTTAGATCAGAAAAAATTATAGTTTTAGCACCTGGATTCCATGCGCAATCAGGAAGTCAATTTTCGGCAGAAATAGGGGAAGTTCCCGATTGCAATACGCCTACATTTACAACAGAAGCTGAAATGCAGACTGTTTCGCCAGTACAAGTGGAAAAGGAGCATATCAAGGAAGTATTACAACTTATGGCTTATCCTAATCCATTTACTTCTACGACTACAATTGATTATTTTCTACCTGTTTCTGCTCCCGTAACCATTAAAATAATTGATTTATTTGGTCAAGAAAAAGCGACGCTTTTAGAGAATACTATAAGGGAAGCAGGCAGACACCAATTAACGTATCGTCCAAATAATATGGCTTATGGTACCTATTTAGTGGTGTTACAAAGTGGAGCAGATATAAAAGTGCAAAAAATGTTATTGATAAAAGAATAGCGGTTGAATGAGGAGACGTTTGTTCATTTATCCTTCTGGGCGAACAAACTCCTCAAACGCTTCCTCTCCAAATAGAGGTTGGAGAAAAATATTTCCTTCAAATAAAACAGAGGTAAAGGGAATACCTTCTTTAAAAGATTTTTCTAAGGATTTTACGGCTGCTGGTTTCTGATTCAGTGCAGCCTCTATTCCTGCTTTGCAATAATACATAGCTCCTAATGCCAGTGGATTATTCGTACCTATTTCAAATATTTCGTCAACCAAGGATTCCGCTTCTGCTGTCTTGCCAAGATGAGCTTGGCAAATACCTAATCTATCGAGCTGGTGCATTTTACTGAACCAATCGTCAGGGTCAATTTTTTCTTGTTGCCACCATTTAATAGCTTCTGAATAATTTTTTCGATACCAAGCTATGTTTCCTTTATTAGCAGGATAACTCTCTGCGTTTTTATGGTTTTCTGTCCATTTTTCCAATTTAATCAGAGATTGTTCTAATAGTTCTGGTTGTTGGGCAATAGCTAGTTCCATACTTAATGAATTATAGATAAAATCATCGTCCATTTTCTGACCTGTGATATCATATACCCCTCTAACCAAATAATCCTGGACTGTCTCTTCTAATTGTTTCCATCTCCCCAGCCTAGTTAAAGCTCTGATATGGTCAGCAGCTAATTCCTCATACATTTTGGGGAATTGATAATTTTCGGCTAGTGCAATAATTTTCTCAAATTCTTTCAATTGAAAATATCCTCCAGACATCCAGCCTTCTCTCCAACTAATCGTTCTATCTTTCTTGATAAATCTTTCCTCCAAATCATTCATTATTTTTAAGCCTTTTTCGGGGTGTTTACTAATGATGAATCCAGAACCTGCATTGAAATTAAAACTGCTAGAACTTTTATCCATATTATATAATTGCGCTGCTATTTCGGCTGCTTTTAAATTATCTCCATTATCACTAGCAACAAGGTATTCAAAATTCATTTTTTCATATTTGGTAAGATTGGCTGTTTTACTTTCTATTTCTTTGATTACTAAATTATATAAAGAATCTTCTGCTTGATTATAAAAAACGGTTAATAACCTAAATAAAGGCGCATTAAAATTGGGGTCAATTGCTACAGCTTTTTTAAAATGAACGATCGCTTTTTCCGGGTCTGAACGATAGAATTTATTACCTAATTGAAATTCTTGATAAGCCCCATAAGTAGGTGGGTTTTGTTGAAACTGAACTTGATCTTTGACTGCCCAAAAGCCCATGAGTTCTTGGGCCAATTCATGAAGCAATGCGTTAAGTTCTTTTTTTATTCTAGAAATTGGGCTAAGTGCATTTAGTATTTTTCCATCAATAGCATTAACGATATTGGATTGTACAGAGATTTGACCTCCTTGCAGATAGTACCGTCCTTGGACAAGTATATCTATCCCTGTTGCTTCTACAAATTCTTTATTACCGCTTAATACGGCGCCAGCTTTCTCAATTTGATTTTTTATATTGGCTGCACTGATAATATTGACCTCCCCTAGTTCCATTAAGCCACTAGTGAGCCAATCAGAAGTCATCATACCAAATTCGGCTAAGGATTCATCCCCTGTTTTATTTTCAAAGGGCATGACTACTACTCGTTTCTGTTTTGCTTCTTTTATTAAAGAGGAATTGAGTTCGTTAGTATAAGAAGATTTATTATACTGAAAATACCCAATGGAACCGACTATTGCTATAGCTGCAAGAATGAAAGGAATAAGTCTAGTACTGGTTTTTTGTTTTGTTGCTTTAAACTTACCTTTTAGTTCTTTGCGTTGAGGAATATTGATGCCATCATTGGTAATGGCAAATACTTCCATCGGTTCTTCTACATTCTTAAATTCGAATGTGCCTAAAGAAGTCGTATGAATGTCCTCTTGATTTTTAACCTTCTCTTGTGCATTTTTGGATAATAAGATAGCTCCAGGAATTCCCATAGATTCTATCCTAGAAGAAATATTGACCCCATTACCAAAAATATCTTGATCTTTTCTGATAATCTCTCCTACATGAATGCCTATTCGCAAGGGCACTTTGGGTTCTATTTGAAATTCCTTTTGGAGTGCGATGGCACATCTAACAGCATTTACCGTGCTAGAAAATAGAATCAAGCTCCCGTCTCCATAAGATTTAATGATTTCGCCTCCATTTTCTTGAACATGAAATAAAGATTGGCTTTGAAATCGGTCTAAAATACGCATTGCCTTAGCTTCCCCTTGTTGCATTAAGGCAGTATAACCAACTATATCTGCGAATAGAATCACCTTTAATTGACGGTCTGTTGAGGCTGGCATCTTAATGTTTATGTAGTTTGACAGAAATGATTACCTAAAATTAATCTATAAATATAATTATTTCTAAAAGGATACACCTCTTTTTAAATATCTTTTCAAACATATTTATTTTAGCCAATTCTTTTTTTGCAGTAAAATTAAATTTTTGAAAAAGAAGCGTCTAATGATAGCCGTCGATAAAATAAAAAAGGAGGCACTTCAAAAGTACCTCCTTTTTTGTTTTAAGAATAATCACTTGTTCTTAATTTAGTAATTTCACTAGGATGTTTTGATGTATGAATAATACTCAAGAAAACGACTTTGTTTTCTAAAACTTTAAAAATGATTTTGTATCGTTTTCTATAAAGTTTGTATCTATACCAATTTCTTCTAGTTGGTATTTGGCGGACAATGGAGTTGGCTTCTGGGTGTTTAATGATTTTTTCAATAATAGGTTTGATTCCTTAGGCAAATTTAATAGCGCCTTGTGTAGAGTTTTCACTAATAAAATCTATTATATCATTGACTTCATCATAAAGGGTTTTCTTATAAAAATCTCAGTACCTAAAAAATTAAGTCAAAGACTTGAAAAATATCGACTCGAAGATACAATCTTCGAATATCGGCTCCAAAGTTGGATTGAAATTCGATGCCGATGGTCGAAGTTTGCAACTTCGACCCAGTATTTTTCATGTTTTCAACATGATTTCCTGTAAAATCATTTTTATAAGAAAACCCTACTTCATCATAAGACCTAGATTTGTGGGTTTTTCGATTTAAGCTCATCAATGCGTTGGTTTAGGTGTGTGTATAGTTGTTCTATGGGTAATTCTTTTTGTTGCTCTGCCTCCCAAATAAATTTACGAAATGCTCTTAATGTCATTCCAACTTCTGGATCAAAAATATCTAATTTTTCTTCATCTCCAAATTGTTGATTCCAAACTTTAAATGGAATGCCTTTTGGGTGAATATAATCGTCTTTTTCTGGTGTGTTTTTATTTCCAGAAAAACCTTTAGCAATTTTAATTAAGGTTTTTAGAATACCAGAATTATTGATTTTAAGTATGTATTGAATCAATTGTAATTGCAATTTTTCTACTGTCATGGCTTATGCTTACACTTTTTTTGATAAAAAGGAAATCGGTTGTTTATTTGTCAAACATTCATAATCCGCCAAACCAACTCTTTCATCAATTCACTATCAGGATTATTCATCGTATTATTATCCACGCCTTTTGACTTCAAATCATATTCTTTTAGAATAGACAAAACACTTTCTGTTTGTGGTCTAGAATAATTTCGAGCCGCCGCTTTATACTCTCTGAGAAAGAAACTAGAACCGAGTTTTAAAGCCTTTAAAATATCTTGGTCTCCCGAATTTCGGAGAAAATGCAGCATATAAATTTTACTAAAATAATTATACAAGGAACCAACCATCATGACCATTGGATTCTTTCTAGGATTAGCGCCAAAATATTTAACGATTCGATTGACTTTCGTTACTTGTTTTTGCCCTAATGCTTTTTGTAATTCAAAGACATTATAATCTTTGCTAATACCAATATTGCTTTGAATATGCTGCTGCGTGATGTTCGTCCCTTTTGGCAAATTGATAGCCAATTTATCCAATTCATTAACGACTTTAGATAAATCTGTACCTAAATATTCCGCTATTAAGGCGGTTGCAGCAGGTTTAATCGTAAATTCTTTCTCTTGCAAATAATTATGAATCCAATCAGGTAATTGATTGTCATACAGTTTTTTAGCTTCAAAAACGACTGCTTTCTTTTTTAAGAGTTTACCCAATTTAGTCCGACTATCAAACCGTTTGTGTTTATGGCAAATGACCAAAATAGTCGTTTGAGCAGGTTGCTCCACATAAGTTGCCAATTCTTTTAAGGTACGCATTTCTTGCGCCTCCTTAATAATCACCACTTGATAAGGCGCCATCATCGGATAACGTCGAGCGGTATCAACTACTTGCTTAAATTCTATTTCTTTGCCGTATAAAATGGTTTGATTAAACGACTTTTCACCATCTGATAAGACATTTTTTTCAATATAATCGGCAATGGCATCAATGAAGTAGGCTTCCTTACCGTGAAGGAAATAAACAGGATGGTACTTTTTCTTTTTTAGGTCGTTGATGATTTGGCTAAATGTCATTTATTATTAAGTCTACGTTTCTTTTTTGTTAAAATTTTCATTTCTGCATAAAGTATGAATTATCTTTTAGTTACCACAAAAGTAATAAATAAAACAAAGCCATTTTTAATCCTTTGCCATTTGTTTCGTAATCTCATACAATCCAATAGATAAAGCCGTCACTACATTCATAGAAGTGCCAACGCCATACATTGGAACATGTACCGTCGCATCTAAAACAGCCAAAGTCGCTTCCGAAATACCATAGCGTTCTGCCCCCGCTACAAAAGCAATTTTATCAAAATTCGTAAAATCAAAATTCCGAATATCTTTACTTTGATTCGTGATTTCTAAGCCAATTAATTGATAGCCTTCCTGTTTTAATTGTTGCAATAAACCAGCCGTATCTAAATGATGACTAAATGGCACTCGCTTATCTGCCGATCGAGCAGCTTTACTGATTTTTCGATGAGGTAAAGTTGGGCTATTGCCTGCCAAATATAAATGAGCAACGCCCATCGCATCTGCAATGCGAAACGTCATGCCTATATTTTCTGGGCTTTGAAAATCTTCACAAATGACGACTAAAGGGAAAGTCCTGCATAGATTGACTGTTTCCTTATGGGTTAATTGCTTTATTTTTTTGTTCATTAAAAATTTATTTGGGACAAATGTACAAAAGTAGTCAAAGAACCATATATTCCTACGAAATTAAGCATTTTAAAAGAAGTCGTATCTTGCGAAAAAAAAATTATATATGTTCCTAACAACAGAAAATTTACCAGACTTTGAAATAATTGCGGGCTATACCGCAAAAATGATTCACACCGACCAATTAACAGTCATGCATGTAACGGTCAAAGCAGGTCATGATTTACCAGAACATCAGCATCCACATGAACAAATTACCAATATTATTGCTGGCGAATTTGAAATGACGGTTGATGGCGTCACAAAAGTTTGTCGAGCAGGAGATGTTATTGTCATCGCAGGTAATAAGGCCCATTCGGGCAGGGCTTTAACGGATTGTCGAATCATTGATGTGTTTAATCCACCTAGAGAAGATTATAAGGCAAAAGAGTAGAGCCAAAGTTAACGTTAGTTGCCTATTTTTTATTGATTTTTAAATTCAATTGACGCTTGAATATGATTCGGGTTTTATTGCCTGATTGTGAAGTGCATTTGGAATTCTGATTCATATCGAATTCATTTGCTGCGATACTTAAATTAATTTTTCTTGCAATATCATTGCATTGATTTAGTTGGTACATTTGGGGCATAATGTGGATTGTTAATCTGCTTAAATAATTTTGTGGACGAACAATCCGCAGGACAAACCATCAACTATGAGTCAAGAACCACATATACATACCTACGACGAACAAGGCAATATTACCTGTTGTTCCCTAGAAGAAAAGATAAATGCGAAAGCACCTTCCGTTTTAATTTCCAGAAAAGAAAAGCGTACTGCTGATGACGGGCATGACCATAGTCACGATGGACATGACCACGACCACGACCACAATCACGACCACGGAGGAAATCCGTATGTCTTAGCAGGTATTAGCTTTGTGTTATTAATGACAGGCTTAGCTTTAGAACATTGGTTTAAAGCGGATTTTTTCCAAGGTTGGATAAAAATAGCTTGGTATATAGCAGCTTATTTGCCAGTAGGTTTTCCTGTATTGCGAGAGGCAGTAGAAATGCTGCTCAAAAAAGAAGTTTTTAATGAGTTCTTTTTAATGAGTATTGCCACAATTGGTGCTTTTATTATTGGCGAATATCCAGAAGGCGTTGCGGTGATGTTGTTTTATTCAATTGGGGAATTGTTTCAAATGGAGGCGGTCAAAAGAGCGAAAGGAAATATTCAAGCTTTATTGGATGTGCGCCCTAAAGTGGCGACTGTTTTTCGGAATTATCAATTTAAAATGGTGCATCCAGAGGAGGTAGCAATTGGCGAAACGATTCAAGTGAAGGTAGGAGAAAAAATCCCTTTGGATGGTATTTTAAATTCCCAAAAAGCAGTCTTGAATACGGCGGCAATAACGGGCGAAAGTAAGCCACAGAATGTACAAAAAGGAGAAAAAGTAATGGCGGGTTCGATTAATTTGGACGGCGTCATTGATATTCAAGTAGAAAAATTATTCAAGGATAGTTCGATTGCTAGAATTTTAGAATTGGTGCAAAATGCCACCGCTCGAAAATCGAAGACGGAGTTATTAATTAGAAAATTAGCGAAGATTTATACCCCCATTGTTACCTATTTGGCATTGGCCATTTTTATCTTACCGTACTTTTTTGTAGAAAATTATGATTACTCAGATTGGTTATACCGAGCCTTAGTTTTTCTAGTGATTTCTTGCCCTTGTGCCTTGGTTATTTCTATTCCGCTGGGTTATTTTGGTGGATTAGGTGCCGCTTCTAAAAATGGTTTATTATTTAAAGGAGCGACCTTTTTAGACCAGTTGACGAAGGTGAATACTTTGGTGATGGATAAAACGGGAACGGTCACAAAAGGCGTTTTTAAAATTACAGAAATTGCGCTACAACCTAACTGGAACGAGTCCGATTTTATGAGGGGTTTAATGGCAATCGAAGCGAAATCTACCCACCCGATTGCCAAAGCAATTATGGAGTATGCTGGCGAGACTAATTTACTAGCAGCAACAGATATACAAGAAATTGGAGGAAAAGGGCTAATAGGAAAAGTAGCGAATCAAACATGGTTGGTTGGTAATAAAAAATTAATGGAACAATTTGGAGTTACTGTTCCAATGAAAACAAATGGAATCGTAGAAAGTATCGTTTTAGTAGCAGTAGACGGACAATTTGCAGGTCATGTAACCATTGCCGATGAACTAAAAGCAGGTGCTAAAGAAAGTATCGCTAAGATAAAAAAAGCAGGGATTAAACACTTAATGATGCTGTCGGGCGATAAAGATTCCATCACTCAAAAGATAGCCAAATCATTAAACATCGAATCCGCTAAAGGTGGTTTATTACCAGAAGATAAATTGAAGGAAGTTGAACGAATCAAACAAGACCCAACTAGAATAGTCGCTTTTGTAGGGGATGGCATTAATGATGCGCCTGTTTTAGCAGCAAGTGATGTCGGTATCGCAATGGGGGCAATGGGGAGTGATGTCGCCATTGAAACGGCTGATGTGATTATTCAAATGGACGAACCCTCCAAAATCGTCACAGGTATTAACATTGCCAAATCAACGCAATCCATTATTTGGCAGAATATTACGATGGCTTTTGGGGTGAAATTTATCGTATTGGTAATGGGCGCATTAGGCATGGCGACGATGTGGGCAGCGGTATTTGCAGATGTTGGCGTGGCATTTTTGGCTATTTTGAATGCAGTTCGGTTGCAATGGATGGATTGGGAGTGATGAGTGATGAGTGATGAGTAAGTTTTACAAATATAAAGAATTAGGAAATGTTACGTTAATTTGGATTCATTTCAAATTAGCATAAAAAACTAGCTAAATGCATACTTCTGCTAATTTTTACGTTCTATAATTAAATGAATGGAAAAACTATCTGACTATGCGTTAAAAAAATAAATCTAAATCTTGAAAATAACCGCTTTATTATTAGCTTTTTATATGCTCATTGGCAGCTTCATCCCACGTACGGATTTTAGCCAGTTAGTGTATTTAGGTGATTTAAAGGAGCATTATCAGGAACATAAAGCAGAAGCGGCACAACAAAATTTGTCCATTACGCTTTTTGATTTTTTATACCAACACTTTATAGATAGCAATCAACATTCTGATGTTGACCACGAAGAAGACCATCATCAATTGCCTTTGCAAACAATGAATGGTTTCACAAATTTTATGGTAACCCATTCTTTTTTACCAGATTTTGAATGGTCAACGAATACTTTTTTACCAACTATTTCTTACCAAAGCCCTTTTTATTTAAGCGGGTTTCTATCCAATATGGTGCATCCACCAGCCTTTTCCTAGATTGATTTTTACAAGAGTACTATGCCTTTTTTAATGATTTCGTAATCGTAGCTTGGACATTCCTGTCCGAGCAATTAGTATTTTTTGCTCGGACAGGAATGTCCAAGCTACGGTAGACGACCGTGAATTACCAAATATGATAGACCAAATAATAGCTTTTTCCATCCGACAAAAGCTGATTGTGATGCTTGCCATTATCGGACTAATTGGATGGGGTATTTATAATGTACAAAGACTGCCGATTGATGCCGTGCCTGATATTACGGACAATCAAGTGCAAGTCATTACCAATGCGCCGACTTTGGCCGCCCAAGAAGTCGAACAATTGATTACTTATCCCTTAGAAATGGCTTTGGGGAATGTACCTGGGGTGCTGGAAGTGCGTTCCGTTTCTCGTTTTGGCTTATCGGTCATTACGGTTGTTTTTAAAGAAGAAGTGGATATTTATTTTGCTCGGCAATTGATTAATGAGCGAATTGAAGCTGTAAAAAAGGATATTCCTGAAGGATTAGGTGACCCTGAAATGAGTCCAGTTTCCACAGGATTGGGAGAAATTTACCAATATATTTTATATGCTGGGGAAGGTTATGAAGACCAGTTTACTTCGACTGATTTACGGAGTTTGCAAGATTGGGTCGTCAAACGACAACTGGTAGGAATAGAAGGAGTGATAGAAATCAATAGTTCTGGTGGGCATCTCAAACAATATGAAGTCGCTTTTAATCCTGATAAATTAAAAAGTATGGGGATTACTTTGGATGAATTATATGCGGCTTTAGCTAATAATAATGCCAATGCGGGTGGCTCATATATTGAAAAGAAGCATTACACCTATTTTATAAGAGGAGAAGGTCGATTAGCAACGATGAGTGATATTGAGCAAGTAGTTGTGAAGAATGTGGGAGGTTTACCCATTTTAGTAAAAGATGTAGCTAAAGTAAAGATTGGACATGCCCCACGTTTTGGCGCGGTAACGTTTAATGGAAAAGGAGAAGTAGTCGCTGGGCAAGTGATGATGTTAAAAGGAGCAAATGCGGCAGAGGTAACCGCTAGAGTGAAAGAACGGATGGCGCAAATTAAGAAATCTTTACCAGAAGGTGTTATTATCGAACCTTATTTAGATAGAACTAAATTGGTCAATCGAACGACTCGAACAGTCGTCACTAATTTAATAGAAGGGGGGTTAATTGTTGTCTTTGTATTGGTTTTACTATTAGGTAATTTAAGAGCGGGTTTAATCGTGGCTTCGGTGATTCCTTTGGCGATGTTATTTGCTTTATCTATGATGCGCTTATTTGGCGTTTCTGCCAATTTAATGAGTTTGGGGGCAATAGATTTTGGTTTGATTGTCGATGGAGCGGTGATTATAGTCGAAGCCATTTTACATCATTTAGGGGTACGAAAAGGCGGACAACAATTGAGTCGAGGAGAGATGAATCAGGAGGTCTTATCGGCATCTACACAGATTAGAAAATCCGCTGCTTTTGGGGAGATTATTATCTTGATTGTTTACATTCCGATTTTGTTTTTAATTGGTATTGAAGGCAAAATGTTTAGACCAATGGCACAGACCGTAAGTTTTGCCATTTTAGGGGCGTTGATTTTATCCTTGACGTATGTACCCATGATGGCATCCCTATTTTTAAATAGACATATTTCGACCAAAACAACTATTGCTGACCGCATCATGACCGTTATCAATCGTTTTTATCAACCCGTTTTGGAATTGGCTTTGAAATTTAGATATGCTGTTGTGTTGGTGACGTTGGCTTTATTTGCTTGGAGTTTATTGGTCTTTAGTCGCATGGGCGGAGAGTTTTTACCGACATTAGAAGAAGGAGATTTTGCGTTGCACCAAATATTACCATCGGGTAGTTCTATTGCCCAAGGCGTGGAGGTTTCTGCGAAATTGCAAAACATCTTATTGGACAATTTTCCAGAAGTAGAAAAGGTGGTTACTAAAATAGGAACAGCCGAAATTCCAACGGATATCATGCCTTTAGAAGCGGGCGATATTTTTGTGATTCTTAAACCAAAATCAGAATGGACGTCTGGTAAAACGAAAGAAGAACTCTTTGAAAAAATGGAGGCCAAGATGAATGAGTTTCCTGGGGTCATTTACGAATTTACCCAACCGATTCAAATGCGTTTTAATGAATTAATGACTGGGGTTCGGCAAGATATTGCCATTAAAATATATGGGGAAGATTTGGGCGTTTTGGCGGCTAAAGCCAAGCAGGCAGAAGCTTTAATTGAGACATTAGATGGAGTAGGGGATATTCAAGTAGAATCCACCGCTGGCTTGCAACAAATGGTAGTAGATTATAATCAAGCAAAAATGGCAAAATATGGCGTCAATGCAGCGACTTTAAATCAATATATCCGAACAGGATTTGCAGGCGAACAAACAGGCTATATTTTTGAAGGTGAAAAACGTTTTGAATTGGTCTTGCGATTAGACGAACAATTTCGTCAAAGTATTGACGATTTAAAAAATTTATACATTCCATTACCCAATGGCAATCAAGTGCCGATGGAAGAATTAGCCACCGTCCGTTTTGAGGAAGGGCCTACCCAAATTTCCAGAGATAATACCCAAAGAAGAATTACGATTGGTGTAAATGCGAGAGGTCGAGATGAAGAAAGTTTAGTCATGGATATTCAGAAAAAATTGGAGAAAGAGTTAGGTTTGCAAGCAGGTTACTATGTGACTTATGGCGGCTCTTTTGAAAATTTGCAAAGTGCCAGAGAACGATTAATGATTGCTGTTCCCGTGGCATTAGCGCTAATTTTTATACTCCTTTATTTGACCTTTAATTCTATTTGGCAAGCCATCTTAATTTACACCGCAATTCCTATGTCCGCTATTGGGGGCATCTGGGCGTTATACTTTCGTAGTATGCCTTTTAGTATTTCCGCTGGCGTTGGATTTATCGCCCTTTTCGGAGTAGCTGTTTTAAATGGAATCGTGCTGATAGCTTATTTTAATCGCCTCAAAAAAGAAGGCATAACAGATGTCATGGAACGAATTCGGCAAGGTACTTCGGTGCGTTTACGTCCCGTTTTATTAACTGCAGCGGTAGCATCTTTAGGTTTTTTTCCAATGGCATTTTCTAACTCCGCAGGGGCAGAAGTACAGCAACCTTTAGCAACCGTCGTCATTGGCGGATTATTGTCAGCTACTTTTTTAACGTTGATTGTCTTGCCTGTTCTGTACTACTTTTTTGAAAAAGGCAAAAAGAAAATTTTACCGAATGGTTTGACGATTGGTTTGCTATTTTTTGGACTTAGTTTGACTGGACAAACCGCAACGATTTCCTTAGAAACGGCGATTCAAAAAGCCCGTCAGAATTATCCTGTTTTACAAAATCAATTAATACAAATTGAGCAAGCGCAGAAATTGACGGGTATAAAATCAAGTCATCCTTTAGCGCAGATTACTTTAAGCAGTGACGAATATGATTTTTCTAGAAATAGCGGTGTCCATTCTTTGGGTATTCAACAGAATTTTAACTTACCTAAAGTCAATCGAGCCAATCAGGAATTATATCAAGAACAAGCCAATGCAGCACAATCAAAAATTGCCTTAACGGAAAGGACTATTGACTTGTTAGTTACCCAAGCATATTATGACCTCATTTATCAAAAACAACAGCAACAAGAATGGGCAAGATTAGCGTCGACTTATGATGATTTGGAATTAGTTAGTCAGCAAAGATTAGATGCAGGAGAAACAGGTAAAACACCATTATTGGCAGCCAAAGCGCAAAAACGTAGTGTCACTTTAAAACAGCGGGAAGCACAACAAGCCTATGAAGTAGCTTTGCAAAATTTTAATGCTTATTTATTAACGGATACCCTTTTTGAAGTGGCGCTGGAAGAATTGCCTATTCCTCAAAAAACAGCGAATACAGACTTGACCAATCATCCATTAGTGAATTATTACGAACAGCAAGCAGCATTAGCAAAAGCTCAAATTGATGTCAATAAAGTTCAACTAACGCCTCAATTAAATACAGGTTTGCAGTTACAAAGAGTGGCAGGAGATTTTTTGTTTTTGGGATTCCAAGTTGGCGTGAATGTTCCGCTTTTTAAACAAGCGCAACAACAGAAAATAGAAGTCGCCCAATTGGGGTTGAAAATACAGGAACAGCAAAAGGAGTTGGCTTTGCGCCAATTGACGCAACAACAGCAAAAAATACAGTTACAAGTCCAGCAATTGTTGGACAATATTGATTTTTATCAAGAAGAATTATTGCCCAATGCAACTTCTGATAGCGAGTTTTTTCAAGCTGCTTTTCGAGCTGGAGAAGCGACTTATTTGGAATACCAACAACGGTTGGAATTACAGATTAAATATCGTTTGGATTATTTGAGGTTATTGCGAGATTTTCAGTTTAGGCAGGTGGAGTTGAAATATATAAACTAGAAAAAATGTTCGATATCTCAAGTCTCCAGACTTGAAATCGGTATCTGGTCGTCTCCTGACGACCGTATTAAATATTAAACAGTCGTCAGGAGACGACGAGATATTAGGTTCAAGTCTGGAGACTTAAACCATCGAAATTAATATTATAAAAATGAAAAATATAATCATTCTATTCCTATACAGCGTCCTCTTAATAAGTTGCACTACCCACGATCATAGCGAAGACGGTGGACATAGCCACGGAGAAGATGACCCTGCGCACGAAGAAATGGAAGAAGCACACGGAGAAGATGAAGTAGGTTTAACCGCACTACAGATGGAGAAAATTGGCCTAAAACTAGGTGGATTCGAACAAAAAAACCTAAAATCAACAGTTAAAGTAAATGGAGAATTGGAATTGCCTCCACAGAATAAAGCGGATGTAAGTGCGATGGTAGCGGGTAAAATAACGCAAATTAGTGTACAGCCTGGTCAGCGAGTGAAAAAAGGAACGGTATTGGCACGTTTACAAAATCCAGCCTTTATCGAATGGCAGCAAGCGTATTTAGAAACAGAAGGGGAATTATTATACCTCAATAAAGAATGGGAACGCTTGAAGGATTTGGTGGCTAAAGAAATCTCTCCTAAAAAGCAATTGGATAAAATCGAATCTGAAAGAGCGATTGCACAAGCGACCTTAAAAGGGCTTAAAGCGAAACTACAATTATTAGGGCTAGGAACTCCATCAGATAAGTTGTATTCCACTATAGCATTGCGCAGTCCAATGGATGGTTATGTCCGAGAAATTAAAGCCAATACAGGTGTTTTTGTGCAACCAGAAATGAGCTTATTTGAAATTGTAGACAATCATCATTTGCACATTGATTTAAAGGTTTTTGAAAAGGATTTACCGTATATCAAAGAGGGACAAATCATCCAATTTAGCTTGCAAAGTCAGCCTGATGAATTGATGAATGCCTATATTTTTGCCATTGGAAAAGCCTTTAATCGAGCACAACGAACGGTAGATATTCACGCAGAAATCAAAGAAGAAAAAGCGAACTTATTACCAGGAATGTTTGTGGAAGCCCGAATTATTTTAGGAGATAAAAAAGTGCCCACTTTGCCAGATGATGCTATTACGGTCGATAAAGGATTGTTCTACATTTTTGTCAAAGAAGAAGTACATGAAGATGAAACACATTTCAAAAAAATTCCAGTATTAAAAGGGGTAACAGATTTTGGATATACAGAAGTGAAGTTATTAGAATCCTTACCTGAAAATGCGGAAATCGTGACCGAAGGCGCTTATTTTTTGATGGCACAAAGTAAAAAAGGAGAAGAAGGGGCTGGGCATCATCATTAATTTAGAACAGCTTGCAACCATTGTAGGGGAAACGACACTAGTTCTTTTGAGAATTGATTAGTTTTAGTGTTGTTGAAAGTATCGCCTTAAATAATTTAAAGATGAAAAGAATACTACCCATTTTTGTTGTCCTCTTTTTTGCTGTTGCAACTGTTTTTGCGCAACGGATAACACCTAATAAAGCTGTTCTTTTCAAGGCAACTTCCACAGAATGTAATGTTTGTGGATTACGGGCTTGGGATGAGATGAAACAAGCCATTGAATTGTATGAAAAAAAGGCGGTTATTATTGCCGTACACCCATTAGAAGAAAGTCTGCTTCACACACCAACGAGCACTGCATTAATGGAAAATACGCCTCAATTTTTCGGTACACCAAGTTTTTTTGTCAATAATCAATCCTTACCTTTTCAATGGTTGGGAGAAGCACGAAAAATGATTGAAGCCTTTCAAGAAAGAGAGGTGGTGGCTCATCCATTTATTGAGTATACCATTGAGGGGAATCAATTAAAAGTCGAGGTAAGAACGCAATATGTAAAACGAACCAATCGACCACATTATATTGCTGCTTATGTGATTGAAGATAAGGTAAAAGAATTTCAAAATAATCGAGGGCCAGAAGACCTACATTCTAAAATAATGAGAACCCATTTTGGTGAAGCGGTATTTGGCGAACTTTTGTCAACAGAAAATATTGAAATTAACCAAGAGTTTACCAATAATTATACCCTTGATATTGCCCCTGAATGGAATCCAGAAAATTTAGAAGTAGCCGTTGTTGTATGGGAACGAGTAGGAGAACGATACGAAATTATTAATGCCAATGTAGAAACTGAACCAACGGGACTTTCTACCAGTATCAATATTTTAGAAGCGAATGAAGTGAATCTGCAAATTCAACCAACCATTATCAATCATTCAGCAACGGTTCAACTAGATTTAGCACTTGCTATTGAAGGATTAAATCTAAAGGTAATCAATGCATTAGGGCAACCCCTAAAAAATATCTTTAGTGGTGACTTACCAAAAGGTAATCACACTTTTATGTTAAATCGAAGTGATTATACAACAGGTGGACTTTATTTTTTAGTAGCAGAAAAGAATGGAGATAGATTGGTGAAGAAGATAATTATTAAATAATAATTGGGTACTAGTTACAAGTCGCCTGCAACTAGTACCCAGTTTTACCGAACCAAAGTCACCATTCCAGAAACGCTTCTTTCTATCCCATCCTCCATTAATAGATTAGCAGTATATAAATAAACACCTTCTATCGTATTTTGTCCATCAAATCGGCCATCCCAACCATTACTTAAATTATTGGGTAATAGACTTGTTTGTTGGAAAACTTGATTCCCCCAGCGATCAAAAATGCGAAAATCATTGATAGCTGTTAAATCTTCGCCAGCATTAATTACGAAAAAATCATTGATACCATCGCCATTCGGAGAGAAGGTATTAGGGAAATAGATTGCGTAATAATCTAATTGCAAATTGACAGTACTATCGCAACCAATAGAAGAAGGGACAGTTTGGGTATATTCTCCAGGCTGACTAAAACTAAAATCACCAATATTATACTTTTCGTTAGGAAAGATTTTGGCATTAATTGCAGTTGTTTTGCTACCATCCACCCTCAAATCTATTTCGACCATACTATCACAATTATTGACGGATTTTAAGGTGTCTAAATAAATACCTGGCGTGGAAAGTTGTTGGTCACCTAAAGTATAGATTTCGCCTTCACAAATTGTTTGCACCAAAGAAGTCGTCTTAAATGGAATAAAGAAGTTAAATGGTTTTGTGACTTGGCAACCTTCCTTACTAGTAAGCATAACTTCATATTTTCCTTTTCCTGGAGGCAAATCCAACCGAGGATTTGTAGCGCCCAAAATAGCTATACCATCTTTATACCATTGATACCCTAAGCTATCGTATTGTGGCACTTCAAAACTCAAATTTTGGGCACAAGGCTGATTATTTGCTTTAATTTCAAATTCAAAAGCAGATTGTTCTGCCAACACTAAATTGTCAAAAAAATAATAAGGGTTTTCACTCGCCGTACTTGATTGACAAGGTGGTCCAATAGCAATAGCTTCAATATCTACAGTTGGGGTTACATTAAGCTCTAATTCTTTCCATTCACTAGTACCCGAAGTATTGATGGCACTAAGTTGCATCCAATCAGGACTATTTGTTGGGCAACCAAATGTTCGGTCATTGCCGCCAAAAGGTAAGTTTGTACAATCCGTCGTACCAAAAAAAGTAATAGCTATTGGGGGAGAAAAAGGTTGCTCTGTAAACCCAATATAAAATTTAAATTTATAAGAAATCCCTGCTCGAAGTGGATTGATTAAACAAGCCCCTGCATATTCCTTCCAATTGGGATTCGGTTCTTCATTATTACCGCCACCGCCAGAAATGGATGTAAAACGACCATCTCTAAAACCCAATGCGCCTTCACCGTCAGGAATAGGCAAGGGCATCGGTAAACCTACCCAGCCTGTCCATCCACAAGTATGGATATAATCGGTGGTAGGAGTAGATGCTTGAATCCAAGTGTCTGCACAATCCATTCTGGACCGATCGGGAGGACAGCATAATTGGTCTTCAAAAGACGGGTTGGGGATTAGGGATATGGCCTCTATTAATGGACAAAAACAATCCGTATCATTCAGGTCAATCAACCCGTCACCGTCATCATCAATAGCATTATCACAAATTTCGATAGACTGCGCTAAGAGCACTGTTCCAAAATTTAGTAAAAACACCAATAATATTGATTGTGACAAATATTTCATGGGGTTAAAATAGCAAAGAAATATGGATTGTTTATAATTTTTAATCAAGTTTAATTAGACATTGACGGGGTAGAGATAGTTTAATTAGAGGAAAAATTAAATATGGAAGTTATTTATTATAATGTTTTGTAGAATAGATAGATTCTACACCCTTGGCATGCATTTTGAACAAATTAACAAAACTAGCATGTCAATCTCACAAAGAACTTGAAATAATAAATAGCCTTACTTACTCAAGCTTCCTTGAAAATATTCCCCACAGAGCTGATTTTGTTAATTATATGTACAATTTTTAATAAGTATAGTTGCCCATTAAAAGTGAGCATAATCATTAGTAGTTATTGATTTTTTATTTATGAATAAATATAAGTCCATATTATTAGTTGAGGATGATGAGGTTGATGTAATGACCTTAAAAAGAGTATTTAGGAAAATATCAGTTGATAACCCACTTTATGTCTGTAGTGATGGGGAAAAAGCATTGGATTGGCTAGGGGAACATCGCAAAGAAAAACCGGGATTAATTCTTTTAGATTTAAACATGCCTAGGATGAATGGTTTAGAATTTTTACACATGTTAAAAAAAGATAAAGATTTACAAGTGATTCCTGTAGTAGTTTTAACAACCTCCGCAGACCTAAATGACCGAGCAGAAAGTTTTCGGAATAATGTAGCAGGTTATATGTTGAAATCTATAGATTACCAAGAATTTATTCTGAGCATGACCGTTATCCGAGATTATTGGCAGCAAAGCGAACTGTGTTATTAATTTCATTGTACTTCTATCAACCTTACGCACTTATTTAAACACAAAAATATAAAGAAATATTAAAAATCTCCCCCTTTTTTATTGTAAAGAGTTCATCATTAGAGGCCAGAACCCAAACATTAAAAATTTAAAATATGGAGATTTTATGCATCGAGGATGATCTAATAGATCAATTGATTTTAAAGAGGATTTTAAAACAAAAAAGAGATATTAATTGTAAGATAGCCAATAATTTGCAGGAAGCAGAGCAATTAGTACAAACTCACGTATTTGATATTATTATATCTGATTATTATTTATCTCCTGATACAATAGAGGATACTTTACTGAAATTCTCTAACCTACCGATATTCTTAATTTCTGGAACTGACCATCCACAAAAAATTGAACAATTATATAAAAAAGGGCTTAAAGGGCACTTTCAAAAACCTTTTACCTTAGGGTGTTTACAGCAGATAATTGACAAAAGGCAAATAAAATGCTCAGAAAAAGCATCAGAAAAAATAGCAGATTTTAGACTTCCTATCACTTTTAATTTTGACTATTTAGACAAATTAGCTGCTAAATCGCCTGAAGTAAAAAAAGAATTTATTCAAATTTTTGTGAACATGGGGGCTAAAGATTTTCTGGAATTAACAAATGCTTTTCATACCCAAAATTGGCAAATGGTTCGACATTTTACGCATAAGTTTAAGTCAAACTTTAACATGATGGGATTCAAACAACTTTATTTAAAAGCAGGAGAGTTAGAGGGCACTTTTTTACAGCCAAATTATGAGCCTATTATTATTCGAGAGTTGCCAAGTTTTTTAGACCGATTAACTAGAGCTATCTCATTAGCAAAGGACTATCTTAAAAATTAAAATATGGCCAACAAAATATTTAATACTAGAATTGAAAAAATCTGGTTAACCGAAGAAGGAATTATTCATATAGAGACTAAAATTAGATGGAGTATAAAAATGATGAAATACGCCTTAATAAATTAATTGACGCTATGACGGCAATAGCCTCATTAGATTTTTCTAAAAAATTAGAAGTAAGTGAAAATCAAGATATACTAGATGTTGTAAGTCTAGGTTTTAATATGTTAAGTGAGGCATTAGAGGATACGGTAGTTTCTAAACAACACTTAGAAGTAAGTGAAAAAAAATACAAATCATTATTTTCTAAGGCAAATGATGTTATTCTTCTAATTAAGGATGGTGAAATTATTGATTTTAACGAAAAAACATTGGAAATTTTTGGATACACGGCAGATGAATTAAGAGTAGGCTGTGCAAACGAGGAAAAAAAAATCCCCGTATTTTTGAGTTATGCAACTAACAGAAAAAACAGGGAAAGCGTCCAAAGGACAAACTAAAGTTACGTCAAATAAGTGGAAAGAAAAAGCCATAG
>Ga0208544_10000171_pt1 | contig 53362 bp, 55 predicted proteins | sample DEB08_DNA_9_FD_184526 | JGI IMG/M metagenome (GOLD analysis project Ga0208544, IMG submission 184526) | Aqueous microbial communities from the Delaware River and Bay under freshwater to marine salinity gradient to study organic matter... | ecosystem: Environmental > Aquatic > Marine > Coastal ... | reverse complement strand
CCGTCATGAACCCGAAAAGAATTGCGTAAAAGAATTGCTTTTTTGACATTGTGGGACTCTATTTAAAAAATGGGACTGCGCCAAGTTCGAAAATTAGGGCTTGTCCAATGTCGGAAAGGCTGCGCGAGAAAGCTATGCATTGCAAGCTCCCTGTGTCAGGGAAGTTGTCCGCTGCTCTATTTTTATCTAATTTTCAGGAGGGCGGGATAGGACGATGATTTGGGATATTCACTGGAACGAAAATCGGCAGTGCTGAAGCGGATGTTACCGCCGAACAACATGGCCATTCGGCAGTTGTCGCAAGAGGAAGGGATTTCCGAGGCGACACTGCACAAGTGGCGGGCTGAGGCACGCGGTAACGGAAGAGGCGGTTCAGCTCGTCCGTGGTGGGGCGGCGGTCCCGCTCGGTGCCTTTGCCGATGAGGCCGAGCCGCTTGAGCGCGACACGCGCCAGATCAACGGGTTCCGGAGAGATGTCGAGGCCGTGCACGGCGGCTGCATGGGTGATGATCATCGTGATCACGCCGATATCGATGCTGAGGGTCACCGGACCCGCGCCTTGATCGGCGCGCATCTTGCCGTAGTTGATCAGCTTTTGCCGGTCGAGGTGCCCGATCTTCTCCTTGCCCAGATCGCGCTTGAGCGTCGTGAGCGTGGCGGCCTTGGCTCGCGACGCGGCGGTTTGCCTACCTCGCACATATCGACTATGTGGAGGTCGATGAGATCGCGCGAGCGGTGGTCAGGCGGGAGACGGACGACTTGTTCGGCGCCAACCCCTGATCCACCCGGGTCTCCGCCTGGCGGGCCCAGCGATGGGCATCGTCGCGACGGAGAAACGTCTCGCGCGGCAAAGCGGCCCTTTCGTCTGATCTGAACTCAGGTCAGGCACCGGAGGGGAGTTTGATGATTGAGGCCATTTTCGTGTGCGCTGGGTGTGCAATGAGTCGTAGAGGGGCAAATTCGGGGATATTGGGACGTAGTCCAGCGTAGCAGCAATCGCCGCCAACAGTTTGAAGATACAAGAAAAATGCATATAAATCAAAACGCTAGATTATCCTGCGCGCCGATGATGGATTGGACGGATCGGCATTGCCGATTTTTGCATCGACTGATGTCGAAGCATGCATTGCTTTACACCGAGATGGTGACTGCTGCGGCGGTCGTGCATGGTGATCGTGATCGGCTGTTGCGGTTTGATCCGGCAGAGCAGCCGGTCGCGCTGCAATTGGGCGGATCGGACCCGGCGCAATTGGCGCAGGCGGCGCGGATTGCCGCCGATTTGGGCTATGTTGAGGTCAATCTCAATTGTGGCTGTCCCTCTGATCGGGTGCAATCGGGCAGTTTCGGCGCGGTCTTGATGGAAAATGCCCAGCTTGTCGCCGATTGCGTCGCTGCGATGCGCGACGCCGCCGAGGTGCCGATTACGGTGAAATGCCGGATTGGGGTGGACGATCAGGATCCCGCCGTGATCTTGCCAGATTTTCTGAGCCGCGTCGCAGCGGCGGGCGTGGATCGTTTCACCATTCATGCCCGCAAAGCGTGGTTGCAGGGGCTGTCGCCCAAGGAAAATCGCGACATTCCGCCGCTGGACTATGATCTTGTGCTGGCGATGAAGGGCATGTTTCCCCATCTGCATTTGTCAGTGAATGGCGGTGTCGCGACGCTTGATCAGGCAGCCGCATTTCTGGCGCAGGGTTTGGATGGCGTGATGATTGGCAGGGCCGCGTATCATACGCCTGCCGAAATACTGTTGGGTGCGGACCGCAAGATTTTCGACGGAGGTCTGGACCGAACCGCCGAAGACGTCGTGCATCTGATGCTGCCCTACATCGCGGCACATCTGCAAGAAGGTGGCAGGTTGGGCCAAATCACCCGCCATATGCTTGGCCTGTTTCAGGGCCGACCCGGTGCGCGTGGCTGGCGGCGGCACCTGTCAGAGCACGTACATGCAGATGGCGCTGGCCCGGATGTCGTGCTAGCTGCGCTTGAACATGTGACGCGCTTGGCCGATTAGGAAAAATCATGGAAGATATGACGTTGTTGCTGGCCATGGGCGCGATGCTTCTGGTCATTGGCGCTTTTGCAGGTGTGTTGGCCGGACTGCTTGGTGTCGGCGGCGGCATTATCTTGGTCCCTGCGTTTTTCTATGCGTTCAGTGTGCTGGGATATGACAGCCCGCAACTGATGCAAATGTGCCTGGGGACGTCGCTCGCCACGATCATCGTGACGTCGATGCGGTCGGTGTTGGCCCACAATAAGAAAGGCGCCGTCGACTGGGATATCCTGAGGACCTGGGCTTTGGGGGTCGCTGTCGGTGCCTTGGTCGGTGTCTTTATCGCATCTTCACTGCGGTCCGCTGCATTGCAGGCGATTTTCGGTGGGTTGGCCATCATTGTCGGCCTTTACATGACATTTGGCCAAAGCCATTGGCGGCTGGGCAACAACATGCCTGTGGGCGTGGTCCGGGCGATACTGTCGCCGATCCTGGGCTTTCTGTCGGTGCTGATGGGCATCGGTGGCGGATCATTCGGCGTGCCGACGATGACTTTGTATAACGTGCCAATTCACCGCGCGGTCGCCACTGCGGCTGGGTTTGGCGTGATTATCGCGGTGCCTTCCGTGGCAGGTTTCCTTTTGGTTGACATGCAGGTTGCACCACCATTCACGATTGGGGCGGTCAATTTTGTGGCCTTTGCTCTGGTGATTGCGATGACGCTGATTACCGCACCATGGGGTGCCGCGTTGGCGCATCGGATGGACCCAAAGCCGTTGAAGAAGGTGTTCGGGTTTTTTCTGATCCTGGTTGCATTGAATATGCTGCGAAAAGTGGCCGGGTGGTAGGCGCCGGCGATGAGCGGAATAATCTGCGGTTGCGTTAGATCAGGGCGTTGAAGTCGGTCAGCGATTTACCGGCTTCATCTACAAACAGGCTGGGCAGGATCCGTAGCTTTGCTATGGTATCGACCCGGATTTCGTCGAAATTCTTTTTGCGCTCGCACCAAACGACGCAGGTCCAAAGTCGCCCCCAATAGTCGAGTTGTAACGGGCGTACCGTCCGTTCTTCGCCGTGCAAGGTCAGCGCCAGCTTTTGACGTGTCCGGATCGCTTGGCGTAGGGCGGGCAGATGTTGAAAACCGCGGGCGGCATCGGCAAAAGGGTAAATCGCAAAGCCGTAACCCTGCGGCGCGCGCGCCCGGTTTTCAGGCAGTACCGCGTCCAGTTTGGCCGAAAGGCTGGCCGCCGCCGCTGACAGTTCGCTGTCTCCTTCCTCACGAACGGCGAGCAGGCCCAGATGCAGGGCCTCGACCTCGGTCATGGTCAGATTAAGGGGGGGCAGGGTGATGGCTGCGGTGACGCGGTAGCCGATGCCACGTTCGCCTTCAATCGGGACCCCCGAGGCCGCCAGCGTTTCCATGTCCCGGTAGATCGTGCGCAAGGATACGTCCGTGGCCGCCGCAAGATTGGCCGCCTTGTGCAGCGTCCCGTCGCGCAGGATCTGGATCAAACTCATCAGACGGTCGGCGCGGCGCATGGAAATCTCCGGGTGATTCGACCAAGTTTTGCCATTTTTATGGCAACTGACAAGTATTTGTCACAAAAATTGAATTTCCTATGCAAAAAAGGCATTTGAAGGGTCGGCCTCATGCGTTTTGGCGCTTCCATTGGTGGCGATCCCGCCCTATCTCTGTGCAAGAGAGATTAATGCGCGCAGGGTTCGACCCGGCCAGAGGAGAGAAAAATGCTCAATAACATCGGCCTTCCCGGCCTTCTTTTGATCGCAGTCGTCGTGCTGGTCCTGTTTGGGCGCGGCAAGATTTCAAGCCTGATGGGCGAAGTCGGCAAGGGCATCACAGCCTTTAAGCGTGGCGTTGATGACAGCAAAAAAGAGCTTGATGATAGCGTGACTGCTGCCCGCGACGTGACGCCGGAAGAAGAAAAAGACAAAGCCTGAAAAAGGCCCTGATAAGGTAGTCCGACAATGTTTGGCCTTGGCATGAGTGAGATGGTGCTGATTGGCATCGTGGCCCTGATCGTGATCGGGCCAAAAGATCTGCCCGGCATGTTTCGCACGCTGGGGCAGTTCACGGGCAAGGCCAAGGGCATGGCCCGCGAGTTTTCCCGCGCGATGGAGGCTGCTGCCGACGAAGCCGGGGTGAAGGACATCTCCAAAACCATCAAGGCCGCAGCCAACCCGCAGAAGTTCGGCGTCGATAAGGTCAAGGAGGCGACCGGCATGACCAAAGGCCCAGCAACCCAGGCATTGTCCGAAGAACGGCAGGCTGCCAAGGATAAGATGAGCGAAGCAATGGCCAAAGCCGCGACAGACCGAAAAGCCAAAGAGGCAGCAGCGGAAGTTGCGCCCGAGACGCCAAAAGGTGACGTATGAGTGCCGCAGACGAGTTGGAAGACAGCGCCGCGCCCCTGATTGAGCATCTGACCGAATTGCGGTCGCGCCTGATACGATCACTTTTGGCGTTCATCGTGGGCATGGTCATTTGCTTTATGGTGTGGAACCCGATCTTTAACTTTTTGACCCTGCCGTTGTGTGATGCACTGGCCAGTCGCGGGCAATCGTGCGATTTGCAATTCATTGCATTGGAAGAAGGTTTCTTTGTCGCGATTTCGATATCTCTTTTGGGTGGCCTGCTCCTTTCGTTTCCAATGATCAGCTATCAGTTGTGGCGTTTCGTGGCGCCGGGCTTGTACAAAAACGAGAAGGGCGCGTTTCTCCCTTTTCTGGTGGCCTCACCTTTCATGTTCTTTCTTGGTGCCGCTTTTGCATATTACGTGATCACGCCGTTGGCATTTGGCTTTTTCCTTGGGTTTCAGCAAGAGAACATGCTGCTCGAGGGCGATGGCGCGACGACAGCCGCCGCTGGCATACTGTTTCAGGGTTCCGCCAAAGCCTATCTGAATTTGACGATCAAATTCATTGTGGCCTTTGGTTTGTGCTTTCAGCTGCCGGTTCTGCTGACGTTGATGGGCAAGGCCGGGCTTGTGTCTGCGCGCGGCCTGCGGGGGACACGGAAATATGCGGTGGTTGGTATCTTGATCGTCGCTGCACTGGCCACCCCGCCGGACGTTATTTCGCAGGTGATCCTGTTTGTTGTCGTCTACGGACTTTATGAAATTTCCATTCAGCTGGTGGCCCGTGTAGAGCGCAAGCGCGAAGCCAAGCTGCGGGCCGAAGGTCTGTGGGACGACGACCTGCACGGTGATACCGTGGCGGATGATGAGGATCCAAAAGCGTGAGCAGGAAAAACTTGCGCCGGATCGCCGATGCGCTAGAGCGGATGAGCCCGGTGCCGGTCCAAGCCCCTGATCTTGGCGCCGCCGCCGCCTTTGTCTGGCATACCGACCCTGACCGGCTTGCCCCTGTGGCCCGCGTGAACCGGGTCGCGGTTGGTTTGCTTGTTGGGGTGGATCGGGCGCGCGATACGCTGATCGCCAATACCGCGCAGTTTGCACGCGGACTGCCTGCCAACAACGCCCTGTTGTGGGGCGCGCGTGGCATGGGGAAATCAAGCCTTGTCAAAGCGGTTCATGGTGCGCTGACGGTCGATCATCCCAGTCTGAAGATGGTCGAGGTCCAACGCGAGGACTTGCCCAGTATAGGGCGTTGTCTGAACCTGCTGCGCGGTGTGCCCGAACGCTTTATACTGTTTTGCGACGATCTGTCTTTTGGCCATGATGACGCGCACTATAAATCGCTCAAGGCCGTTCTGGATGGTGGGATCGAAGGGCGGCCCGAGAATGTCGTGCTTTATGCGACATCCAATCGCCGCCATTTGATGCCCCGCGACATGATTGAAAACGAACGATCCACAGCAATTTCGCCGGCGGAGGCCGTCGAAGAGAAAGTTTCACTGTCGGATCGTTTCGGCCTGTGGCTGGGGTTCCATCCGTGCGATCAGGATCAGTATCTGGACATGATCCGGGGTTATTGCGATGCGCATGAGGTTGCGATTGATGATGTGACCTTGCGCGCCGAGGCAATCGAATGGCAGGCAACCCGTGGCAGCCGTTCGGGGCGCGTTGCATGGCAATATTTCACAGATTTGGCCGGTAGGCGCGGCGTTCGCCTGTCGTAAGGTGGATTGAAATCCACCCTACGGTTTGGTTTCGCTCATGGCAAGAAATCGGTTGGATCTACACTTTGCAATCCGCGCCGCACTTCAAAGTGCAGAACAGCGGGATTTCCGGCGCGGACTTTGCCAATTGTCTGCCCACGCGTTACGGAATCGTTTTTGTTGACCGTCAGGCTGTCGATGTTGGTATAGACTGTCAGCAGGCCATCACTGTGTTTGATCACCACAATCGCGACGCCGCTTGTATTGGTGGTGACCGCCGCAACGGTCCCGGCGTCGGCGGCCTTAACGGCTGTTCCTGCGGGCACGGCAATGTCGATCCCTTCATTGGTCCCCGGTGCATAGGCGCGGACAATGCTGCCTTGGACCGGCGGGCTAAGCCGCGCGCTTTGGGTTGCCGTGGCGGTGCCCAGATCGGGTGCCGCCGGGGTCGCGGCGGGGGGCAGCGGAACCGAAGGTGTTTCATTGGGCAGCGGCGTTGCCGCACTGGGTGGCGGCGGTGCTACAGACCCGACACCGGGAGGTGTCACATCCTGTACTGTGGGGGGCGTCGCCTGTCCCTGCGGTATCAGCAAGAACTGACCCGCGCGCACGGTAAATTCGGAATCCAGACCGTTCCATTCTGCAATGGCACGCACGGGCACATTATAAAGCCGTGAGATGCCAAACACCGTTTCGCCACGCACAACCTGATGCCGGATCGGTTCGGCTCCGGTCGGCGCAGTGGGTGTCACATTCGCTGCCGGTGCGACGGGATCGAGCGCAGTCGTGCTTACGGCGTTGCCTGCATCGGCCCGGTCCAGCGCGGTCGTCGCCACGGCGGTGACGTCAAACGGTTGAGCGGGACTATTGCCGATCACAGCCGTCGGATCGCCAACACGGCCCGGCAGGGCGATGATTTCATCGCGGCGCAGGATCACATCGGGTTCAATCCCGTTATACGCGGCCAATTCGGATGCATCGAGGCCAAGGCGGATGGCGATCCCCCGGATCGTGTCGTCGCGCTGTGCGACAACGACCTGATAATTGGGATAGGAAATAATGCCGCGCTCGTCTGGTCTGGGTCGGTTCGGCACGCCGTTGACCGCACTGCTGGTATCAAAGCCATTGCCGATATCGCGCATGTCATAATCAAAGTCAGCGCAGCCGCTGAGTGCGGCCAAAGCTGCACCTGTCATCAATAGACGTATCGCCGGGATTTTATCTTGGGCCATCTTTACCGCTCCTCTTTTCCAGCCGCCCCTTGTTGCCGGGGCCGTACTACATCTTGTGTCTGTCTAGTCCTGTCCGAGCCCTTCAAGCAAGGGTACAAAGCGTACAGGGCGTAATTCGTCATAATCATAGCCGGTTTCATGCCTCGTCACCCTGATCAGGCTTTGCACGGTGTCGGACTGGCCGACCGGCAGAACCATGATACCCCCAACGCGCAGTTGCGCCAAGAGGGGGCCGGGCGGGTCCTCGGCTGCGGCGGTCAGCAGGATGCGGTCAAACGGTGCCTGATCAGCAAACCCAAAGCTGCCATCGGCGATGAAGCTGGTGATGTTGGTGATGTCTTGCGCGTCAAATATAAGCCGCGCGGCCAGAACAAGCCTGCGGTAACGGTCCACCGTATAGACCCGCCGCGCCAGTTTGCTCAGGATTGCGGCCTGATAGCCAGATCCGGTTCCGATTTCGAGAACCTTATCGCGGGCGCTGACCTTGAGCGCCTGCGTCATGATGCCCACTACCGACGGCTGGCTGATCGTCTGCCCGCAGGCAATCGGCAGCGGCATGTCTTCGTAGGCGCGATCGGCAAAGGTGCCTTTGACGAAATCGGCCCGGTCGACCTGCTCCATCGCCGTCAGTACGCGGGCGTCGGTGACGCCCTTGCTACGCAGGGCGTAAAGGAAACGCATTTTGGTGTCGGCGTCCTGTGTCACCCGAGTGCCTCTGTCAGTTGGTCCATAACGGCATAGTCGGTCAAGTCAGCGCGCATTGGCGTGACGGATATATAGCCGTTCAGATTGGCGGCCACATCGGTTCCAGGGGCGGTCATTTCGTGCTGTGCACCGCCGCGTATCCACAAGAAACGTCGCCCGGTGGGTGATATTTGCGCTTCGGCGGTAAAGCGGGTGTTGGGACGGAAGCCTTGGGTTGTCGCCTGCGTCCCTTTGACACTGGCGGCGGGCAGGGCGGGGAAATTCACATTGTAGAACAGCCGGTAATCGGCCTCGTCCCAAGGGGCTTTTTCGAGCAGTCGGCGCACCACGGATACACCGTGGGTCGCGGCGGCCTCGAACGGGTTATCGAGATCTTTGTTGTCCGGGCCATAATATTGCGACATCGCGATGGCGGGGATGCCTTGCAGGGCAGCTTCCATAGCGCCACCGATGGTCCCTGAATAGAGCGCGTTTTCACCAGCGTTGTTGCCGCGGTTGATGCCCGAAAGCACCACATCGGGCCGTGCATCTTGCATGACGTCATACAGGCCGGCGATGACGCAATCCGCCGGTGATCCTTCGGCGGCAAAGCGACGCTCTGATAGTTGCGCGATCATGGTGGGGTGGGTGTAGCTGATGCAATGACCCACGCCAGACTGCTCAAACGCGGGCGCCACAGTCCAAACCTCGCCTTCAGGGCCCGCAATTTCGTGGGCGATATCAGTCAGAACCTTCAGGCCCGGGGCGTTGATCCCGTCGTCATTGGTGATGAGAATGCGCATGAATACCCCTTGCCGCTTGCGCCCTTTCCTATGTCAGAGGGCAAAAGGCAGCAAGGCGTGCAGTGTGTTCTGCGCGCAGGTTGTCAAATACCGTAGAGGATGCGCAACGGTTCGTGCAAATTGTCAGCCCAGAATAAGCGGGACAAGGCGCGCGGCCTCTGTATTGGGGTCTGTCAGCGCGCTGCGGTCCTCGCCGGGGTAGAACCGCGCGCGTGTGGCCGTGGGCATGGGTTGCGGTGTCAGGATATGCACCTTCGGCCCGGTTTTGGCGCTTTCGGCCTGCCAGCTGCGGGCAAGCGCGATTTGGGCGCCTTTGGTGGCACCGTAGGTTCCAAAAAACTGACGCCCCGCACGCGGGTCGTCAAAGAACACCGCTTGCCCGTCTTGTCCCAGAAGTGGGGAAACATAGCTGATCAAACGCGCCGTGGCCTCGATGTTCACGGATATGGACTTGGTCAGGTCCTTGGGGCCGATGTGCCCGGCAGGCGCAAGAGGGGCCGCATGAACGGCTGTGTGCAGCCAAAGATCAAGCCCACCCCAGCGGTCAAATATCCCACGGCATAGCTGCTGCATGGCGGCATCAATGGTGATGTCCATCGGCGCCAGTGTCATCTGCCCACCGACACCTTGAATGGCATCGTCAAGCTCTTCCAACGCGCCGACTGTCTTGCCGACGGCGATGATGTGGTGCGTAGGGGCAAGCGCCTTGGCCAAGGCCGCGCCAAGGCCGCGTGATGCGCCGGTGATCAAAGCTGTTTTTATCATGGACGCGGTTTGTGCCGAACCTTTGCCAACGTCAAGAGGGAGGAGCCTAATTTCCCGGTACGGCAAGCGCGTAGGCCGTGCCGGTCTTATCGACCAGCGTCACGGTGCTGTCGCTGATGCCGGTGATGGTCAGCCCCAGTGTTTGTGTGCCCGGTATCACCCGCAGAATATCCCCGCGCGGCGACCGCAAGAGCGCGGCTTGTCCGTCACCTGTGGTCATGATCCCGATCAGCGTCAGCCGATCAAGGGGCAAGGCTGCGACCATTGTTGCCTGTTCTGCCACGGCTGCGGGGGTTGTCTCGGTCATTGTGTCCTACTGCCTGATGTTATTTTGCCGTTGTATGGCAGAGTACTCAGGCGCGGGACAGGCCGTTGACGTAGCGTCACCTCCTGGCGTGCGGGCTAATGGGCGTTAGTCCGCCGCTGGTCTGGCGCCTGTGGCATCAAAGAGCGCTTCGTCGCCGATACGGGGCTGAGTCTGCCGCGTCAGCCTGGCTGCGGCAAAGAAAGCCCGCAGCAGCGGACGGGTCCAGCCAGTTTTGCGGTAGGCGGTGACAGTGGGGTCCTCCCCGGTTGAACGGATGATCGCCACCACGTTGCGCGACGTCCCGCAGTCGGGTTTATGATGGGCTGCGGTTGTCGTCTGCGGCCTATTCTGCGGCGGTTTTCGCCTTAAACCCTTGCTCGATCATGTCGGAAGGCGCAATGGGATATTCCCCCGAGAAACAGGCGTCGCAATAGGCCGGGTTCTTTTTGTCGCGGCCCTTGGCCTGCCCCACAGCCCGGTAAAGTCCGTTGATTGAGATGAATTTGATGCTATCCACCCCAAGATGTTCGCGCATCTGATCTTCAGTCATTGTGGCGGCCAGCAATTTTTCGCGCTGGGGCGTGTCGACGCCGTAAAAGCAGGGCCACGCCGTCGGTGGGCTGGCAATGCGGAAATGCACCTCGGCGGCACCAGCATCAAGGATCATCTCCTTGATCTTGCGGCTGGTGGTGCCGCGCACGACGCTATCGTCAACCAAGATGACACGTTTGCCTTTGATCAGTGCGCGGTTGACGTTCAATTTCAGACGCACACCCATGTTGCGAATGCTTTCGCTGGGCTCGATGAATGTCCGGCCCATGTATTGGTTGCGGATAATGCCCATCGCATAAGGAATACCCGACTGTAGCGAATAGCCGATCGCGGCGGGGGTGCCGCTGTCGGGCACCGGGCAGACAAGGTCTGCGTCGACCGGGGCTTCTTTCGCCAGTTCGCGCCCGATGTTTTCGCGGGTTTCATAGACCGAGCGACCACCCAAGATGCTGTCCGGCCGACTAAAATAGACATGCTCGAAAATGCAAAAGCGCGATTTGGCGCGGCGGAATGGGAAGTGGCTTGAGACACCCTTTTCGGTGACGACGACCATTTCGCCCGGTTCGATCTCGCGGACGAACTCTGCACCGATGATATCCAGCGCACAGGTTTCCGACGCAAGCGCCCAACCTTCGCCGATCCGGCCCAGCACAAGCGGGCGGACGCCCAGCGGATCGCGGCAGCCGATCAGTTTGGTTCGGGTCATCGCGACGATGGAAAATGCCCCTTCGACTTTGCGCAGCCCCTCTTCCATCCGGTCGGGGATGGTGCGGCCCATGGATCGGGCCATCAGGTGGATAATGCATTCGGTGTCAGATGAGCTTTGGAAGATCGAGCCGCGTTCAATCAGTTCACGGCGCAGCGCCAGGGCGTTGGTGATATTACCATTATGGGCGATTGCGGCACCGCCCATCGAAAATTCACCAAAAAACGGCTGCACGTCGCGGATCGCTGTCTGCTGGCCTTTGCTGCCGGCCGTGGAATAGCGTACGTGGCCGATTCCGATGCTGCCGGGTAACATCGCCATCATGTCAGCTGACGTGAAGTTGTCGCGTACCAGTCCCATACGGCGCGCCTGATGAAAGCCGGTTTCGGTGTCGTGGGTGACGATCCCGCCCGCCTCTTGGCCGCGGTGTTGCAGGGCGTGCAGACCGAGGGCGACAAAGTTGGATGCATCGGTCACGCCGACAACGCCAAATACGCCACACTCCTCCCGCAGTTTATCATCGTCAAAGGGATGGGCGGGGGGCATTTGGTTGGACAAGCTGGAGGCTCCGAATCCGAGGGGTTTCGTTGCCCTCGTCTTAGTGGGTTCAGACGGGGGTGTCACGAAACGATCATGATTCGACGGTCTGAAAACTGTTTGCCAAGGGGTTTCGCAGCTTAAGCGTGTATTTTGGGCGATCAAATGCCCAAGACACGTATATCACCAGCGCAAAAGCCACCGCGCGGGGCGGTGGCTTTGTACAATTGTATTATTCTGCGGGTGCGCCGCAGGTCCCGACCAACTGCTGATACTGTTCGGTGATCCAGCCAAGCGCCTGTTCAGGGTTCTGCTCTTCGATCCGGTCCGTCATTTGTCCAAACACCTGCGCCGCGCGGCTGTCGTCAATGATCGCGACCTCTTGTGCGGCAAAGACAGTTTGGTAGACGAAAAACGCCACGGCGATCAACAAAATGCCACGCAGGATGCCGAACAAGAAACCCGCAGCCTGATCAAGCCCGCCCAACGCAGACCGCTGAACGATGCTGGAAAACAGCGGCGTAAAGATCGAGACCACCACAAGGGCGACCGCAAAAACCGCAGCGAATGCCGCGATGATCGCCAGTTCGCAGCTGTCGCCGATAAAGTCACCCAAGACGGGGACCTGCCGGATCAGCGGTTCGACCTGATCCGCAAAGATGAATGCAACGACTGTCGCGCCGATCCATCCCAGAATTGCCATCGCCTCGCGGACGAAACCGCGGCTATAGGCCAGCACGCCCGACAATAGGATGATGACTGCGACGCCCGCGTCAACGAGTGTGAAACCTTCCATGGTCCGTCTTCTCCTGCACTGGCGCTATCGGGCGCCAAATATCGCTTCTACAAACCCGGCCAGATCCTGCGTTTGCCGCAGGGCGATGCCCGGGACCGCGACCAGTTTGGCCTGCTGCGGTATGATAGCGGTTGTAAAACCAAGTTTCTGGGCTTCTTTCAATCTATTTTCGGTTTGCACGACAGGACGCAGTGCGCCTGACAGGCTGATTTCCCCGAACACAACGGCATCGGTGGGCAGGGTTGCGTCCTCGCGGGCTGACACCAAAGCTGCTGCAACGGCAAGGTCTGCGCCGGGCTCGGAGATGCGCAAACCCCCTGCTACGTTGAGGTAAACATCCAATCCGGTGAACGGAACACCACAACGCGATTCAAGCACTGCAAGGATCATTGCAAGGCGTCCGCCGTCCCATCCGACGACTGATCGGCGCGGTTGGCTGTGTGGCGAAGGAGCCACAAGTGCTTGTATCTCGCACAGCATCGGACGGGTGCCTTCGAAGCCGGCAAAGACGACTGAACCGGGAGCGGGGGCCCCACGCTCGGATAAAAAGAGCGCCGAGGGGTTCTTGACCTCTGCCAAGCCTTTGCCGGTCATTTCGAACACCCCGATTTCGTCAGCGGGGCCGAAACGGTTTTTGACGGACCGCAGGATGCGGAACTGGTGCCCGCGTTCGCCTTCGAAATATAGCACCGTGTCGACCATGTGTTCGACGACGCGCGGACCTGCAATTGTGCCGTCCTTGGTGACGTGGCCGACCATGATGACGGACATGCCGTTGCGTTTGGCAAAGGTCGTCAATTCATGCGCGGATGAGCGGACCTGACTGACGCTGCCGGGGGCTGAATCGACGTTGTCGGCCCACATGGTCTGGATGGAATCAATGATCGCCAGATCGGGCTTTTCGGTCTCAAGCGTGGTCAGAATATCGCGCAGGTTCGTTTCAGAGGCGAGCATGACGGGGCTTTTTTCAAGCCCCAGACGGCGCCCGCGCATTTGAATCTGCGCGTTTGATTCTTCGCCGGAAATATAGATGACTTTCAAGCCGTTACGGCCGAAACGTGCGGCCGCTTGCAACAGCAGCGTGGACTTGCCGATGCCGGGATCGCCGCCGACCAGCAGGGCCGACGCCTTGACCAGACCACCGCCCAGCACGCGGTCGAGTTCGCCAACACCTGCCAGAGTGCGCGGCGGTTCCGGTTCCTGCGTATACAGGTCAGTGAGGGGGATCGGCTTGCCGCGCATGCCGCCCAAGGTCTTGCCCTTGGGGCCGCTGGACAATGCCTTGTCTTGGGTGATGGAATTCCAGGCGCCACAGGCGTCACAGCGCCCCGACCATTTACCGACAGAGGCGCCGCATTCATTGCAGGAAAAGGTCAGGTCTTTGGCCATGTTCACCTTTTGGACTATTCACGGGCTTTGCGCAATGGGCATGCACACCGGCACGCTACATCCGTTTGGCCGTCAGGGTCGAGATCACGATCGAGGCAAGGATGCAGGCGGTGAAGAAATACAGCCCCCACGCGGTTTCGACTTTTCCGATGCCGACGCCCTTGGCCACGACGATGTAAAGCGCGATCAGGAACACATCCGCCATTGCCAGTTTCCCCAACCACGACAGGATCGGTAAAACCTTGCGTTTCAATAGGTTGAAGTGGATCAATGCCAGCCCGATGGTTTTCAGGTAGGGCGCGAATAGCGCGAAGGCAGTGACCAGCAGGGCGAGGGCCACATCGCTTTCCCACAGGCTTTGCATGCCGGAAATAACGCTGATTTCATGCAGGCCGAACAGGGGCAGCAGGCCCGCCCGCATCAACGGCGCGAACCATGCGATCGGGAAAAGGACCAACAGCGACAGGTTTGCGACCCGCAGGATAGTCATCATGCTATTTTCCGTAGGTCCGGCGGCCATAGCGTGCGCCAAGCTGGGTCAGGACCTCGTAACCGATTGTTTTCCCCGCTTTTGCCAGATCATCGACGCTTTGATGTGGGCCGACCAGTGTCAGTCTGTCCGGCGTTTCAGCAAGGTCGGTGATGTCGACGGTCAACAGGTCCATCGACACGCGCCCAACCAGCGGGCAGGGCTGGTCGCCATGAAACAACATCACCCGGTCGGAAAATGCCCGGAAGATGCCATCGGCGTAACCTCCTGAAACCGTTGCGATTTTTGACGGGCGTTCGGCCTGCCAGCTATTGCCGTAACCGACAACTTCGCCAGCGGCCAGATCGCGGACTTGGACAACCGGCAGGTCAATTTCAATGACCGGAGTGGCCTGTTCAAAAGGATGACCGCCGTAAAGACCGATGCCGGGGCGGGTCAGATCAAAGTGATAGTCGGGGCCCAGCAGGATGCCGCCAGTGGCAGCAAGGGACCGGGGCACGTTGATCCCATCGGTTAATTGTCTAAAGACATCAAGTTGATGGGGGTTCATCGGGTGATCGGGTTCATCGGCGCAGGCAAGGTGGCTCATCACCAGAACGGGACCTTGGTCAAGGACCAGTTCGGCGACGGCGGCCCATTCCTGCGGTTCCATGCCCAGCCGGTTCATGCCGGTATCAAGCTGGATGCCAAAGGGGTGGCCGGGCAGCGTTTCGAAATGCTGCGCCATCTGATCAATCGCGTTCAGCATGGGGATCAGATTGAGTTCGCGGATCATGTCGGTATCGCCGCGCATATGTCCGGAAAACACTAATATTTCAGGGCCTTGGCCCAATGCCTGGCGGATGACGGCGGCCTCTTCGGCGACGGCGACAAAGAACTTGCGCGCGCCCGCTTTGAACAGGGCCTTGGCGACGTTTTCAGCGCCGAGGCCGTAGGCGTTTGCCTTGACCACCGCAGCGGTTTTGCATTGCGTCATGCCATCAAGTGCGCGCCAGTTGGCGACGACGGCGTCGAGATCAATTGTGAGGCGTCCTGTACTCATTTTTCTCTTTTGGCAGGGGCTGCGGGTAGCGGCAAGACCTTAACGCGGCGCACGGTGTTTGGCGTGTCGCAACCGTGACGTGATTGCCATGGTGTTTAATATCAGGGCAGGCATGGGTTTTGGCGCTGAAATACTGTGTGCAGATGGCGTAGATAACCCGTACGTACAGAGTGCCGCCACGCGGGGTATTAATACCCCGTGCGCGACTGGCGCGTTAACAAACGCCATTTTATTGCCCGGTTTGTGGGTTTATGGCAGTCAGATGCATTGATGAGGTTCGTTTTGGGCATTTTGAAAAAAGTCGTCACACAGTTGGAAACCCCCCGCGCAGAGCGCCCGTTCGGAAGTGGCTGGTTGTCGGGGGCGTTGGCTTTGCTGGCCGGACTGGCCGGTCTGTTGATCGTGCTGCTACGCTGGTTTCCAGAGACATTTTCCTATCCCGAAATCGCGTTCATTCAGGACAGCGGCATCGTAACGGCCGCGCTGCGGTTCGTGTTGCTGTCAGGCTATGCGCTGTCATTGCTCAGTCTGATCCTGAGCGCGCGCAAATCGCTGGGTTGGACGGCTTTGGCGGTGTCCGTCGTCGCGTCGCTGATGGCGACAACGCAGCCGCAGATCGCGGGGGATGCGCCGCAAAGTTTCTATTTCGGCCTCGATTATTTTATCATCAACGTGTTGATTGTCGGGTTCCTGTTCGTGCCGCTGGAACGGTTTTTCCCCGCACGGGCCGAACAGACCGTGTTTCGGGCCGAATGGCAGGAGGATATGTTCTATTATCTGGTCAGTTCGATGCTGGTGCAGGTCTTGGGGTTCATCACGCTGGCGCCTTCCAATTACGTGAACGCCCAGATCCCACTGGATGATGTGCAGATTTATATCGTGACGCTGCCGTTCTTGGTGCAGGTCGTGATCATCATGATGGCCACGGATTTCGTGCAATACTGGGTCCACCGCGCGTTTCATACGTTTCCGGTTTTGTGGCGGTTTCATTCCATTCACCATTCCACCAAAAAGATGGACTGGCTGGCCGGCGCCCGGATGCATTTCGTCGAAATCGCCGTGCTGCGCAGTCTGACGGCGGTGCCGATGTTCACGCTGGGGTTCGATCCGGCGGCGATACAGGGGTATCTGCTGGTGGTGTATTTCTATTCCAGCTTTATCCACGCCAATATCGGCTGGCGTCTGGGGTTTGTTGAGCGGTTCTTGGTCACGCCCCGGTTTCATCATTGGCATCATGGGTCGGACCGGGCGGCGATTGATATCAACTATGCCAGCCATTTTCCGATTTATGACTGGCTGTTCGGGACCCATCATTTGCCGCAGGCAGACTGGCCAGAAGCCTATGGGGTGATCGGCGACACGGTACCCAAAGGCTATTGGAAGCAGTTCATCCATCCGTTTCGTAAGCTGGTGAAGTAGGCGATGTTCTTCGAGGGCCGCGATAGGCGGCCCTCGAACGGATCGGGGGCGTTATCCGTAATTAGTTTTTGACAAAGCTGATCGTGCCCGCGCTGGCCGCGACGGGGCTGTTGGTTTTTGTGCCTTCGTCGTGGCCGATGTCAAAACGGGGCAGGTCGACAGTGATGCCGCCAGCGTTCAGATCGACCAAAGCGGTGACGTAGTTGTCGGGCACCATCGTGGGCGCAACCATGGCCAGAACCCGCAGCGCGGTGGCATTGGTATCAACGGTAAAGGTGATCGATTTGCCCGGTGCCAGCAGCACGCCCGGAGGTCCGTCTTCGCCGTGGGCGACCGTGACCATGTCCATGCCGATGGCCGCGACCACGGTTTTAGGATCGCCTGTCAGGATCTGTGCCTCGGCGGCGTCGGTGACGTAACCCATGGTAAACAGTGCGCCATCATTGGCTGCATCAGTTACGACAATGGGCGCAAACAGTTCTTCGGTCATGTTGTTGGTCACTGTGACCGTATAGCTGTCGGCGAATGCGGCTGTTGTGCCAAGCGCCAGTGCCAGAACGGATGCAAAATACTTCATCAATGTCTTCTCCTTGTTAGTCCCTGAAACCAGAGATGCCCCTTTGCTAGTGCGATTGGGGCTGAAGGGAAATTCACGTTTTCCACGTTTGCCGTGTGCTCGCGTGAGCCGCGATATGCGGCAAAATGTGCGTGTTTCACGCGATGCTGATTGGGGGTGCCCGCGCGCGGCTGTCGCGATGCAACCAATGTTACAATTGCCCGACGCATTTGTTTCAAATTCCAATGTTACAGTCGATCACGTCGCGGGCTATGTTACAGTCATATTTTATATTTTTTTGTGCAAAGTCATGCTGTTGTGGCGACTTCGCCTTGATGCAACCGCGCTGATTGTGTCAATGTTTCGCGTGACGGTAGGTATCCGCGAAGGTTAGAATTGCGAATCTTCGCCTTGCTGCCACGGTTTGATCAGGTTGCCAAAGCGAGTGAACTCTGCCGTGAATGACAGTTCTATCGTGCCGATGGGGCCATGGCGTTGTTTGCCAACAATCACGTCAGCTTTGCCATGCAGGTTGGACATTTTTTCTTGCCAGGCGGCGATAGCGTCCATGTTGGCATCATCGGGCTTTTCACGCTCAGCATAATATTCACCGCGATAGACGAACATGACAACGTCGGCGTCCTGCTCGATCGACCCGGATTCGCGCAGGTCAGACAATTGCGGGCGCTTGTCCTCGCGGTTTTCCACCTGGCGCGATAGCTGCGACAGGGCGATAACCGGAATGTTCAGCTCTTTTGCAATCGCCTTGAGGCCCATCGAGATTTCACCGATTTCCTGAACGCGATTTTCGGATGTGCCGCGCACCAGCTGCAGGTAGTCCACGATCAGAACGTCCAACCCATGGGTCCGTTTCAGGCGCCGCGCCCGTGCAGAAAGCTGCGAGATCGGGATCGCGGCGGTGTCATCAATGAAAAGCGGGCAGGACTCGAGCTTTTTGGCGGCATCGACAAAGCGCCGGAACTCGCTTTCGGTCATGTCGCCCTGACGGATCTTATGCGACGAAATTTCAGAGGCTTCCGCCAGAATTCGTGCCGCCAACTGCTCGGCGCTCATCTCAAGCGAGAAAAAGCCCACGACGCCACCATCAACCGCCCCCTCAGATCCGTCAGACAGCGTGCCGCGCTGATAGGCCTTGGCGACATTATAGGCGATATTGGTGGCCAGCGATGTTTTGCCCATGGATGGACGCCCGGCCAGGATCAGCAGGTCAGATTTGTGCAGCCCACCCAGTTTCTTGTCCAGATCCACAAGCCCGGTCGAAATCCCGGCAAGACCCCCTTCGCGCTGATACGCAGAGTTCGCGACATTGACCGCCTCGGTGACCGCGCGCAGGAAACTTTGGAAACCCTGTTCGGACGTGCCTTGTTCCGCAAGGGAATAAAGCGCCTGCTCGGCCTCGACAATTTGCTCTTTCGGTTCGCTGTGAACATCAATTTTTGCGGCCTTGTCGGCGATGTTGCGCCCCAGTTGGATCAATTCGCGCCGCGTTGCCAGATCATAGATCATCTGGGCATAGTCGCGCGCGGCAAAGGCCGATATCGCGGCGCCTGCCAGCCGCGCGAGGTAAGGCGGGCCGCCCAGCTCTTTTAGCCCTTCGTCATCCTCCATGAAGGTCTTGAGGGTGACAGGGCTTGCCAGCATGTTCTTTGAAATGCGGCTGGCGGCGGTTTCGAAAATCCGCGCATGCACCGGGTCGTAGAAATGCTTGGGCCCGATGATCGCAGCAACACGGTCAAAGATATCATTGTTCGTCAGGATCGCGCCAAGCAATTGCTGCTCGGCCTCGATCGAATGAGGCATCAGATCAGCAGAGGCTTCGGCCACGCCGGTTGCATTGAATGCAGCGATTTCGTTCATGTTTATCTCTCACCAGTCCCACGGCGGTTCTAGCAGTTGTTCTGGGCTGCATACCACAGCCGTTCCTGTGGATATCTGCGGATAACTTTCGGCGCGATCCGCAAGATAGTCATGGCGCATCCATAGCTGGTGGCAACGCGCAGTCATTCTACCAGATATGCGCTATCTTATCCACAGCTGTGGATAAGAATTCGTGGTTACTGCGGCTTCCATCCCGCCGGATCGCGTAGGTACGTCTCGACCGTTGCCAGTGTGGCGGCGTCATAGGCCCCGCGCGCGCGGGCTTCGGCCAGCACATCCCACCAGGTACACAGATGGATCAATTTCACACCATGATCGGCCAGCGTCTGCTCGACACCGTCGAAGATGCCGTAGAAAAAGATCACGGCAGTCGCATTGCAGGTCGCGCCGGTCTCGCGGATCGCATCGACAAACGACAGCTTTGATCCGCCATCGGTCGTCAGGTCCTCGACCAGCAGCACGCGCTGGCCTTCGGTCATCACGCCTTCGATGCGGGCATTGCGGCCGTAGCCTTTGGGCTTCTTGCGCACATACGTCATTGGCAGGGCCAGCCGTTCCGCGACCAGCGCACTGAACGGAATGCCTGCTGTCTCGCCGCCGGCGATATTGTCAAACGCCTCGAACCCGGCTTCGCGCATGATGGACACCGACAAAAAGTCCATCAAAGTGGACCGGATACGCGGATAAGAGATCAGCTTGCGGCAATCCACATAGGTTGGCGCCTGCTTGCCCGATGCGTGGGTGAACGGCTCTGTTGCGTTAAAATCAATCGCCCCGATTTCGATCAGCATACCAGCCGTCAGCCGTGCCATTTCTTCTTTTGTGGGGAATGAGGTGGGAATCATCGCTTTGACCTACTGTTTCTTATGTCCAAAAAATTCTCCCCCCGGAGGGGCCGCAGTTTCAATCCTCGACACGCCAGTGCAGTTCGAACCCGGGATCAAACACTGTCACCGGCCCATCCGGCGTGGTGACGTGGCGGGGGTAGGTGACAGGATCACCTTTTTGCAGCGTGATCGTCGCCTCGTTCGGTGACAGCCCATAAAACAGCGGACCGTTCACCGATGTGAACGATTCGAGCTTTTTGAGTCTGCCCGCGGCCTCAAAGACTTCGGCCAGACACGACATGGTATTGGGGGCGGTGAATATCCCCGCACAACCGCAGGCCTGAAGCTTTGCCGGATCGGTGTGCGGCGCGCTGTCGGTGCCAAGGAAAAACCGCTTGTCACCCGACACGGCAGCCTGAACCAGCGCAATGCGATGGGCCTCGCGTTTGGCGACGGGCAGGCAGTAGTAATGCGGTTTGATCCCACCCGCCAAGATGTGGTTGCGGTTGATGATCAGGTGGTGCGTCGTGATGGTCGCGGCCAGTTGTTTGTGACTGTCGCGGACATAATCCACGGCGTCTTGGGTGGTCACATGTTCCATCACGATTTTCAGGTCCGGGACCTTTTTGCGCAGTGGTTTCAGCACCTTGTCGATGAACACCGCCTCGCGGTCGAAAATGTCGATATCGCTGTCCGTGACTTCTCCATGAACGCACAGCGGCATGCCGATTTCGGCCATCGCCTCAAGCACGGGGCGCACTTTTTCAAAGTCGCGCACGCCCGAGGCGGAATTTGTGGTGGCCCCGGCAGGATACAGTTTGACGGCGGTGGCGATACCGGCGGCATGGGCGCGGCGCACGTCCTCCGGGTCGGTCCCTTCGGTCAGGTACAGCGTCATCAGCGGGGTGAAATCCATGCCTTGCGGCAGGGCGGCGATGATCCGCGACCGGTAGTCGGCGGCCTGTGCTGCGGTGACCACCGGCGGGACCAGATTGGGCATGATGATCGCGCGGGCAAAGTGACGCGCGGTCTCTGGCAGCACGGCCTGCAGCATGGACCCGTCACGCAGGTGCAGGTGCCAATCGTCGGGCCGGCGGATTGTCAGGCGGGTGATGTCTTTATCGCTCATGTTGCCCGATTACACGTTTGCGGGCCGCGTGACCATAGGGCCTGTGATTGCGCTTGCAGATCATGCCCGGGATGCCGATATTAACGCACTGACATGATCATTCGTCGGAGAGACATTATGCTTGGCTTTATCATCGCCGCAGTGGCCGGATTTTTGACCCCACATATCGAAGGTCCGGTTGCGGAGCCGATCGTGAAGGCATTGCAGGGGCGCATCCCCGTCGAGGCCAGCGAAAAGCGGCTGATCGCCTTCATGGTGGCCATGCTGGGGGCGGGCGTTGCTGCGGCACTGCTTGACAGCGGCACACCCTTTTGGATGATCGTCGGCGGCGTGCTTGGTTATTTTGCGACGCGCATCATGGCGGCTGGCCAAAAGCTGATCGACGCGCGCAACAGCAAACGATAGCACCGTTGCGTTAGCTGTCGATTTGCGACGGCGCGCTGCGCGCGCCTGACAATTCTTGCAGCTTTTTGGCGAAAAACGCGTCCTTTCCACGCTGCAGCATGTAGGTGCAGATGATCCGCGCCAGGCTTTTGTGGTTGGTCGATATCAAGCGGTGCACAAGATTGCGCGCATAGGTTTGGTCATAGCGACGCGCGCGGAGAAGCTGGGCAAAACGCCGCGCGTCAAGCGAGCCGTCCATCGCCAGCTTGATCATCACGTCGTGGATGCCGAGCCGGTCAAACGCACGGTCCAATTGGCTGCCCAGCAGCGGGCAGGGCAGAGGCGTGACATGCGGCTTGCGAAACAGCGCCGCATGGATCGCGTCAAGCCGTTGGATCGGATCATAGGCGATAAAAACCTTGCGGGCCCCGTCGATCATTTCGGGGGCATAGCCGTAGCGCCCGGTAAAATTGGCCCGCCGGTGCATTTTATAGCGCGGGTCCCACCCGGCCATGCCCGCGTCCAGCGTCGCCTGAGGGCGCAGGGCGATGACCGTGGCACCGGGCGCTGCAACCGAAAACGCCGCCGCAGCATAGCCGCCGCCATCGGCCCCATGAAAGACGATCCGTTCAAAATCATCAAAAAACCCGTCGTCGATCATGCGGTCAAAGAAATCGAACACCGCGTCGTCCCGAAACCAGCTTTCGCCAAATGACATCAGCGCCAGATGCGACCAGCCATCATGGCGCGCATAGGCAAAGCCGCGCGGCTCGGCGTCGGTATTGTGGGCGCGAACGGTCTGCGCATTCTCGAAGGTGACAAGCAGGTTATTGCCCGCTTCCAAGAACCCGACGCAGTGTTCTGCGCCGAGCTGTTCGAAAAAGCCGTGCTCGTCACAGATATCATCCACCTGCGCAAACCATGCGTTGGCTTCAAGGTCGGTCAGGTCTGTATCAATCGTTAACTGGGGGTCTTGCATCACTACGCTCCACGCGGGGTCAGCCCCCGCGCCTGAGAAATCCATAGGCAGACTTTACGGCAAAATTAGGCGCGAGGCCCCGCGTTATTGGACTGATATTGGATTAAAAGAACGCCTGAATCCCGGTTTGTGCACGGCCAAGAATAAGTGCGTGGACATCATGGGTGCCTTCGTAGGTGTTCACCGTCTCAAGATTGACCATATGGCGCATGATCTGGAAATCTTCGCTGATGCCGTTACCGCCGTGCATATCCCGCGAGGCCCGCGCGATATCAAGCGCCTTGCCGCAGTTGTTGCGTTTCATCATGCTGATCATTTCCGGTGCCGCCTTGCCACTATCCATCAGCCGCCCCAGTTGCAGCGCGCTTTGCGTGCCAAGGGCGATTTCCGTTTGCATATCGGCAAGCTTCTTCTGAAAAAGCTGGGTTCCGGCCAGCGGTTTGCCGAACTGCTTGCGGTCCAGCCCATATTGCCGCGCCGCGTGCCAGCACGCCTCGGCTGCGCCCATCACACCCCATGCGATGCCATAGCGCGCACGGTTCAGACAGCCAAAAGGCCCCTTGAGACCCTGCACGCCGGGCAACAGCGCGTCTTCGCCGACTGCAACATTATCCATGACGATTTCGCCGGTCACGGACGCCCGCAGCGATAGCTTTCCACCCAGCTTTGGCGCGGTCAGCCCCTTGGTCCCCTTGTCGAGAACGAAGCCCCTGATCTTGCCGCCGTGCGCATCGGATTTCGCCCAGACCACAAAGACATCTGCGATGGGCGCATTTGAAATCCACATCTTAGACCCGTTCAGCACATAGCCATCGGCGGTTTTCCTGGCCGTGGTCTTCATGCCTGCGGGATCGCTGCCCGCGTCCGGTTCGGTCAGACCAAAGCAGCCAATCAACGTGCCGGCGGCCAGTCCGGGCAGGTATTTTTGGTGCTGGGCATCTGACCCGTAGGCGTGGATCGGGTACATGACCAGCGACGACTGCACCGACATCATGGACCGATAGCCACTGTCGACCCGTTCGATTTCACGCGCGACAAGGCCGTATGTGACATAGCCGGCACCCAGCCCGCCCAATTCCTCGGGGATGGTGATGCCAAGCAGCCCTGCATCGCCCATCTGGGCGAAAATGCCGGGGTCGACGATGGCGTCGCGATACGCTTCTTTGACCTTTGGTTGCAGCACATCCCGGGCAAAGGTGCGGGCCGCGTCACGCAGCATCCGCTCATCCTGGGTCAACTGATCTTCGAGGCGCAGCGGATCAGCCCAGTCGAAAGGCCCGAGGTCGGGGCCAAATCCGGCCGCTTTGATCGGTGTGGAATCATTCATGGTGCACCCTCCTGTTTCGCGGGAAGCCTAGGCCTTTGGTCGGAAATGGGCAACGCGCGGCTTGACGCGGGCGCGTGGGGATGCAGCAATACAATCTGTTGGAGGTCAGCATGGCATTTGCAGATATTGATGAGGTCCAAGCGGCGCTGGCGGCACAGGACTACGTGTGCGGGCGGCCGCTGGCGACGGTGGTATTCTTGGCGCTGCGGCTGGGGCGGCCCTTGTTTCTGGAAGGCGAAGCCGGGACTGGCAAAACCGAGATAGCCAAGGCGATTGCGGCGGCGTTGGGCCGTCGGCTGATCCGGTTGCAGTGTTACGAGGGGCTGGATTCGGCCTCGGCCGTCTACGAGTGGAACTTTGTCGAACAGATGATCGCGATCCGTGCCGCAGAGGCGGCGGGTGGTGCCGACCGTGACACGCTCAAATCCGAACTGTTCACCGAAGACTATCTGATCGAACGCCCGCTGCTGCAGGCGATGCGCCCTCAGCCGGGCGGCGCGCCGGTATTGCTGATTGATGAAATCGACCGGACAGATGCCCCCTTCGAGGCGTTCCTGCTCGAGGCGCTGTCGGATTTTCAGGTCACCATCCCCGAACTGGGAACCATCAAAGCCCCGGCACCGCCCATTGTCATTCTGACATCCAACCGCACCCGCGAGGTGCATGACGCGCTCAAACGGAGGTGCTTGTATCATTGGGTCGATTATCCCGATTTCGACCGCGAAATCCAAATCCTGCACGCCCGCGCGCCCGAAGCGTCTGCGGCGCTATCGCGTGAAATCGTGGCCTTCGTGCAAAAACTACGTTCCGAGGATCTGTTCAAAAAACCCGGTGTCGCCGAAACGATCGACTGGGCCAAGTGCCTGCTGGCGCTGGATGTGATCAGCCTGTCGCCTGCTGTCATCGCCGATACGCTGGGCGCGATCCTGAAATACCAAGACGACATTCAAAAGCTGGAAGGCTCCGAGGCAAAGCGGATATTGGATGCGGCAAAGGCTGGCCTTGTGTAGCCCGATGCATCTTCCGAGTGGAAATATCCCACAGGGGTCCGGGGATGTGAAATCCCCGGTCTTTGGGTGGCAATGATGGCCGCACTTCCTGATCTGGAGCTGCCCGACCATCCTAGACTGGTGCAGAACATCACATATTTCGCACGGGCCCTGCGCACGGCAGGGTTGCCGATTGGCCCCGGCCGGGTGATCGACGCGATCCGCGCGGTGCAGGAGGCCGGGTTCACGGCGCGGGCGGACTTTTTCTGGGCGCTGCACGCCTGTTTTGTCTCAAGGCCCGAGGAACACGCGGTATTTGCGCAGCTTTTCCGCCTGTATTGGCGCGATCCACAGTATCTCGAGCAGATGATGTCACTGCTGTCGCCCATGGTGCGTGGGGTGCAGCAAGAACGCGCCGCGCAGGCTGCCGAACGGCGCGCTGCTGAGGCGTTGTTGGATGGCCATGATCGGGATTTGCCGGTGCCCGAACACGCGGACGATGAGGTCGAAATCGAGATTGACGCCGCGCGCACGATGTCCAGCCAGGAGCGGCTGCGCACATTGGATTTCGAACAGATGAGCACGGCTGAAATGGCGGCGGCCAAGCGGATGTTGGCGCGCTTGCGTTTGCCGGTCCCCCCCATCCTGAGCCGCCGGACACAGCGCCTGCCGGGGCGTTTGCCCGATTGGCCGGGGACCATGCGCGCCGCCATGCGCCGGGGCGGTGAGGTCACCGACTTTGCGACAAAGCGGCGGCGCCTGCGTTATCCAAATCTTGTGGTAATTTGCGATATATCGGGGTCAATGTCGCAGTATTCACGTGCTATATTGCATTTTCTGCACGCTGTCGCGAACCGCGAAGGGCAGGGGTGGGCGCAGGTCCAGGCATTTACCTTCGGCACCCGGTTGACCAATATCACGCGCCACCTGCGGACCCGCGATGTCGATGCCGCCCTGAGCGCGGCCGGCGCGGAGGCACAGGATTGGGAAGGCGGCACCCGGATCGCGGCCTGTCTGCATGATTTCAACCGCGACTGGTCGCGCCGGGTCATGGGGCAGGGTGCTGTGGTGTTGCTGGTTACCGATGGGCTTGATCGGGACAGTGACGCTGATTTGGGCCACGAGATGGAACGGCTGCGGCTGGCGTCACGGCAGTTGATCTGGCTCAATCCTTTGTTGCGCTGGGATGGGTTTGCGCCCAAGGCCCGAGGGATCATGCAGATGCTGCCCCGTTGCAGTAGTTTGCATGCGGGGCATAATATCGCCTCGCTCGAAGGGCTGGCGGCGGCGCTGTCACGGCCCGATGATACCGGACAAAAGGCGCGTTTTATGGCAATGTTGGGGTAGGGTGGATTTTAATCCACCTTACGGGTTGGAAGGACAGTAAATGGCCGAAATAATCGTCGATTTGCCCAAGCTGGCACTGGAATGGCACCGCGCGGGGCGCGGCGTGGCATTGGCGACCGTCGTCGAGACGTGGGGGTCGGCGCCGCGGGCGGTGGGCAGTCAGCTGGTGATTGATGCCGATGGCGCGATGGAAGGGTCGGTATCCGGGGGCTGCGTCGAAGGCGCCGTGATCATCGAGGCGATTGACGCCTTGGCGGATGGCAAGGCACGGTTGCTGGATTATGGCGTGAGCGATGACGCGGCTTTTGCCGTCGGGCTTGCCTGTGGCGGGCGGATACGTGTTTTGGTCGAACCGGTGGGCACCGCGATGCCGGTGGCGTTGCTCGAGCAGTTGGTCGATGCACGCGGCCGCGCGGAGCCCGTTGCTTGTGTCACGGATTTGCAGGGCGGGGGCGCGCGGCTGGCTGGGGCCAGCGCGTATCCGGAGCGCTTTCGGTTGGATCGGTCGGGTGTGGAAGATGACGGTCGGACGTTTGTGGCGGTCCACAAACCACCCTTGCGTATGATTATCGTAGGGGCCGTGCATATCGCGCAGCCTTTGGTTGGCATGGCGCGCGCGTGCGGCTACGCCCCGGTGATCATTGACCCGCGCGGTGCGTTCGGCTCGGCTGAGCGTTTCCCCGGTGAGACAATCGTGGATGATTGGCCCGATGCGGCGCTGGCGGCGCTGATGCCCGATGCGCGCACTGCGGTGATCACATTGACCCATGACCCCAAGCTGGATGATCCCGCGATCATGACCGCGTTGCGATCCGATGTGTTCTATCTGGGCTGTCTTGGGTCCACGCGGACACATGCCAAGCGGGTGGTGCGGCTGCAGGATGCGGGGTTTTCGACGGCTGAGATCGGCCGGATCCATGCCCCGGTCGGGTTGGACCTTGGTGGGCGGCAACCGGGTGAAATTGCGGTCAGCATCATGGCCGAAATCACCTATATCTTGCGACATGGCGCATGAAATTCGGATCGGTTCCGGTGGCGGATGCCCTGGGCGCCATTCTGGCGCATTCGGTCGTGATCGCCGGTGGACGGTTGCGCAAGGGGCAGGTGTTGCAGGCTGACGATCTGGGCCTGCTGATGGCCAGTGGTCATGATGTCGTGACCGTCGCACAGCTGGGTCCCGGTGACGTCGATGAAGACCACGCGGCGGCGCGTCTGGCGGCGGCGATTGCGGGCAGCGGTGTCCGTTTGACGGCCGCGGCGACGGGCCGGGTGAATGTGATGGCCCAAGGGCCGGGGATTGCCCGGATCGCTGTCGCGGGGATCAATGCGGTGAATGCGGTCAATCCGATGATCACGGTCGCCACGGTGCCACCGTATCATCGGGTGGACCGTGGCACGATGATCGCCACGATAAAGATCATCGCATATGGTGTCCCAAAGGCGGATTTGGCGCAGGCCTGTGCCGCCGGGCGCGATCTTTTGGGCGTGGCACCACCGCAGTACAAAACGGCCACGTTGATTGAGACGCGGTTTGACGACATGCCAACGGTCAAGGGCCGGGATGCGTTGCGTGGGCGGCTGGATCGTTTGGCCATGGTGCTGGACGACCGGGTTGTCGTCGCCCACGCGGTCACCGATCTTGCCGATGCGATTGGGCAGGCGACCGGTGATGTCGTGTTTGTCCTCACTGCTTCGGCCACGTCTGATGCCGCAGATGTCGGGCCTGCGGCGCTATGTCGCGCGGGTGGTCGGCTGACGCAATTTGGGATGCCTGTTGATCCGGGGAACCTGCTTTTCCTGGGGTATTTGGGGGCGAAGCCGGTGATTGGATTGCCGGGTTGCGCGCGGTCCCTAGCGCTGAATGGGGCTGATTGGGTGCTGGAACGGGTGATTTGCGGCATGGAACTGACCCCTGCAGATTTTGCGCTCATGGGCGTGGGCGGGTTGCTGAAGGAGATCCCGACCCGGCCCAGACCACGTGCGGATGTCGGGGGCTGATCGGCGCGCGATTTGATTGTTGCGCGAAAAATTATGGTTCTCATATCAAGTCAGTCATGTTTTACTCGGGCCAAGGCACATCGAAACCGGGAGGAATTTCATGACAAAGGTCACAATGACCGTGAACGGCAAAGCCGTGTCTGGCGATGTCGAAGGCCGGACGCTGCTTGTCGATTTTCTAAGAAGCGATCTGCGGATGACAGGCACGCATGTGGGCTGTGATACCAGCCAATGCGGGGCGTGCGTGGTGCATGTGGATGGTGCCGCCGTAAAGGCCTGTACGATGTTTGCGATCGAGGCGGATGGCGCTGCGGTGGGCACGATTGAAGGGCAGGCGAATGCCGACGGGTCGTTGAACGTGATCCAGCAGGCGTTTCAGGACCATCATGGGTTGCAGTGCGGTTTCTGCACGCCGGGCATGGTGATGTCGGCGGCGGCATTGCTGCAAGAAAACCCTACGCCCACGGAAGCCGAAATCCGTGAATATCTTGAAGGGAATATTTGCCGCTGCACAGGCTACCATAACATCGTCAAGGCGATCATGGCCGCATCGGGCCAGGATGTGAGCGCCATTGCGGCTGCGTGATGTTCGAGGTGGGTCTTGACCCACCCTCCAGGGAGGAAAAAATGCCAAAGAATAGTGGAATAGGTGCCAGCACAAAGCGGCGCGAAGACCTGCGGTTTCTGAAGGGGCAAGGGCACTACACGGACGACATCAATACCTATGGTCAGGCGACGGCGGTTTTCGTGCGTTCAAACGTGGCGAATGGCAAGATTAACGGGATCGACATCTCTGTCGCCGAAAACATGCCCGGTGTTCTGGCTATTTTTACGGGCGCGGATTTCGTGGATGTGGGCGGCAACCCCGCAGGTTGGCTGATCAACAGCCGCGACGGCACGCCAATGAAGGAGCCAAAACGCCCTGTGCTGGCCCACGGCAAGGTCCGCCATGTGGGCGATGCCTATGCCGCGGTGGTTGCCGAAACGGAAAAGCAGGCCCGCGATGCGGCTGAAGAAATTATCGCAGATATTGAAGAACTGCCCGCGCTTGTCGATATGGCCGCCGCGCTGAAGGCCGACCACTTTGTCCATGATGAGATTGGCACCAACCAGTGTTTTGACTGGGGCTGGATCGAGGATAACCGCGCTGCGACAGACGCCGCAATCAAGGCGGCACCGCATGTCACCACATTGGAGTTGGTCAACAACCGCTTGGCGCCCAACGCGTTGGAACCACGTTGTTCGACGGCGTCTTATGATCAGGGCACCGATGCCTATACATTGCACACCACCTCGCAGAACCCGCATTTGACGCGGCTGTTGATTTCGGCGTTTGTGATGGGGATTCCCGAGAACAAGTTGACGGTGATTGCCCCCGATGTGGGCGGCGGTTTCGGGTCTAAGATCTATCACTATGGCGAAGAAGCATTGGTACTGGCCGCCGCCAAGAAGGTGGGCCGTCCGGTGAAGTGGACGGCGGACCGGAGCGAGGCGTTTCTGACCGATGCCCATGGTCGTGACCATGTGACCAAGATCGAACTGGCCTGTGAAAAGGATGGCAGTTTCATTGCCTTCCGCACCGAAACCCTTGCCAATGTCGGTGCCTATCTGTCGAATTTTTCGACGGTAACGCCGACGTTTCTGCATGGGACGCTGATGGCGGGCAACTATACCGTGCCCCATGTCTATGTGAACGTCAAAACGGTGTTCACGAACACGGCCCCGGTGGATGCGTATCGCGGGGCTGGCCGCCCCGAGGCCACCTATTCCATCGAGCGCGTCATTGACATGGCCGCCCGCGAACTGGGGATCGACCCGGTCGAGATGCGGCGCAAGAACTTTGTGAAGCCCGATCAGTATCCATTCGCCAGCGCCGCAGGACTGGAGTACGATTCCGGCAATTATGATGCGTTGATGGACAAGATGGAGACGCTTGCCGATCGCGGCGGTTTTGACGCCCGTCGCCGTGAAAGCGAAGCAAAGGGTCTGCTGCGCGGTTTTGGCGTGAATGCCTATATCGAGGCTTGCGGGATTGCTCCGTCGAACCTGATTGGGGTTTTGGGCAGCCGGGTTGGTCTGTATGACGCCGCGACCGTGCGGGTGAATGCCACCGGCAATCTTAGCGTGATGGTCGGCGCGCATAGTCACGGGCAGGGACATGAAACCGTGTTCCCGCAGATCGTCGGAGAGATGCTTGGTATTGATCCGCTGTCTATTGATATCGTGCATGGCGATACATCGAAAATTCCTTTTGGAATGGGGACTTATGGGTCGCGCAGCCTTGCGGTCTGTGGGTCTGCCGTGGTGCGTGCCACGGAAAAGATCATCGTGAAGGCGAAAAAGATTGCCGCCCATATGCTTGAGGCGGCAGTGGATGATCTGGATTTCGTGGATGGTCAGTTCACTGTGAAAGGGACCGACAGTTCGGTGAGCTTTGGCGAGGTCGCGCTGAAGGCCTATATTCCGCATAATTTCCCGATTGAGGATATTGAGCCGGGTCTGGAAGAGACCGCGTTTTATGATCCGGCCAATTTCACATATCCGTCGGGGGCCTATGCCTGCGAGGTAGAGGTGGATACCGAAACCGGCAAGGTGCGCATTGATCGGTTCACGGCGGTGGACGATTTCGGCAATGTCATGAACCCGATGATTGTGACCGGGCAGGTGCATGGCGGGCTGGGCCAAGGGATTGGGCAGGCCCTACTTGAAAAGGCGCAATACGACAGCGACGGGCAGCTTTTGTCAGCCAGTTATATGGATTACACGATGCCGCGTGCCGATGATTTGCCATTTTACACGGTCGATCATTCGTGTGCCACACCTTGCACGCACAATCCGCTGGGCGTGAAGGGCTGTGGCGAGGCGGGGGCGATCGGGTCGCCGCCGACGGTTGTGAACGCTGTGATTGATGCGCTGCAATCTGGCGGCAAGAACGTCATTCATATTGATATGCCCCTGACGCCTGTGCGCGTCTGGGAAGCGATGAACAACGCGTAAGGGAGAAGCGATATGTATGCTTTTGAGATTGAACGGCCTGCGACCATCGCCGATGCCGTGGCTGCGTTGCAGGACGAAGATGCGCAGGCGTTGGGTGGGGGGCAAACGCTGATCCCGACGCTGAAGGCGCGGCTGGCGATGCCCGCGACATTGGTCAGCCTGACCGGCATTGGCGAGATGAAAGGCGTGTGTCTGAGCGATGAAGGCGCGCTTTGCATTGGCGGTGCCACGACCCATGGCACGGTCGCCCAAGAGGCGGCTGCGCTTTACCCCGCGCTGGCGGCGTTGGCGGGGCATATCGGGGACCCGGCGGTCCGCAATCGGGGCACCATCGGGGGGTCTTTGGCCAATAATGATCCATCGGCCTGCTATCCGGCGGCGGCCCTTGGGTCGGGCGCGACGATCATCACCAATGCCCGCACGATTGCTGCCGACGATTACTTTCAGGGCATGTTCGCCACGGCGCTGGACGCGGGGGAAGTGATTACGGAAGTGCGGTTGCCAATTCCGCAGGCGGCAAATTACCAGAAATTTGTGCAACCCGCATCGCGCTTTGCCTTGGTAGGTGTCTATGTTGCAAAATATGCCGATGGTGTCCGTGTGGCCGTCACCGGCGCATCGGAAAGCGGTGTTTTCCGTTGGACCGAGGCAGAGGCTGCGTTGTCTGCCGATTTCTCGGCTGCGGCACTGGGCGATCTTGGCGTCAGCGCAGAAGGTATGATCGGCGATCTGCACGGCACGCCGGCGTATCGGGCGCATTTGGTCAAAGTGATGACAGGCCGTGCCGTAACCGCAGCCGGTTGATATTGCAACAAAACCGGTCCGCGCAGCGACATGGGCCGGTTTTACCCGTCGAAATGTAGGGTGATTTCTTGGCGATGCTGAAGGGCGCATGATTCGCGTCCGGCCACGGCTATGCGCTGCGGCGTCTCGTTGCGTTAATCGCGATTTTGGGGTGCGGTGCGGTGTCTTTGCTGCGGCCCGCACCCGAAAACAGGTGGTTTCACGATCACGCTGATGCCGGAGCGGCAGCGCGATCTGGCAGGAACCAAACCGGCTGCGGCTGGGCGAAGTCGCTATTTCGGCAACGGCCCGATCAACATGACCATCTGACGGCCTTCCATCTTGGGAAAGTTTTCGACGCGCCCTGTCTCTTTGGTATCTTCGGCCACGCGTTCCAGAAGTTGACGCCCCAGTTCTTGGTGTGCCATCTCGCGGCCCCGGAAACGCAGGGTGATCTTGACCTTATCGCCGTTTTCTAAGAATTTGAAAACATTGCGCATTTTGACCTGGTAATCATTGATGTCAGTGTTCGGACGGAACTTGACCTCTTTGATTTCGATGATCTTCTGCTTCTTGCGGGCCTCAGCTTCTTTTTTCTGAGTCTCGTATTTGAACTTGCCAAAGTCCATGATCTTACAGACCGGCGGCGTTGCATTAGGCGAAATTTCAACAAGATCCAGACCGGCTTCTTCGGCCATGATCATTGCGCGTTCGGGTGTCACAACACCAACGTTTTCGCCATCAGCACCGATCAGACGGATCTCGCTGTCGCGGATACGGTCATTAATACGGGGGCCTGTTTCGCGCGGTGGTGGCGCGTTGTGGGGTCTGCGTCCTATGGTCTTTATCCTTAAATTATTCCGTGTGCGTAGCAGCTAAACTAGACCGCTGACGATGCGGCTTCAACCCGCAAAAGATGCGGTTTTCCGCCAATTTCAAAACGGTGTGCGCTTCCCCTTCTACACGCAATCTGGCATAGCAAAGCCAAGGTCCTTGGGGGCCATATGCGCATATATTTGAAGGATATAAAAATGAGAGCTATTGCCATCTTGATCGTTTTGGCCGTTTTGGGCTTTTTCGGCTACGAGTATGCTGCCAATGGACGTTCGCCCGCCGAAGCTATCGGCGTGTTGACCGGACAGACCGCCGCTGACGAAGCGGCGGCGGCTGCCGAAGCGGAAGCCGCAGCGATTGCCGCACAAGACGCGGTTGCCGCACAGGCCGCAGCCGCCGAGGAAGCTGCCGCCGCTGCGGTTGCTGCTGCGCAAGAGGCCGCTGCAGCGGCGGCTGCCGAAGTTGAGGCCGCGGCACAGGCTGCCGCTGCCGCTGCGCAAGCCGCAATGGATAGCGCCGCAGAGGCCGTGCAAGATGCAACACAGGCCGCAACCGGCGACGTTGCTGCCGAGGCTGAGGTTACCGTGGCAGAGCCAGAGGTCACCGCCGCCGCGCCCGAGGACGCGACCGATGATGCACCGATGGCGCTGCTGACTGTGGACGGGTTCGATGTCGATAAGGTGATGGAAGTGATCCAGAACGCCGATATTTCGATGCTGGAAAAGACCACGCTGGGCAGTGCGGTCACCGCCGCCAAGGACAATCCTGAGCTATTGGCACCCGTGCTGGAGCAACTGCGTACGGTGTTGGGCGAGTAGAACAAAAAAAGGGCCGCGTCAGTTGTGACGCGGCCCTTTTTGCATTTTGCGGCAGGTGCTTAGCCGACGAATGCTTTTTCGATAACGAATTCGCCGGGTTCTGAGTTGGCGCCTTCGTGCAGGCCTGCCTTTTCCAGCAACGCCTTGATGTCTTTGTTGAACGCCAGCGAGCCACAGACCATTGCACGATCAGTTGCGGGGTTCAGGGGCGGCACGCCAAGATCGGTGAACAGGTCGCCGTTTTCGATCAGGGTCGTGATCCGGCCCATCTTGGGGCTTTGTTCGCGGGTCGTGGTCGGGTAATATTTGATCTTGGCCAAGTTTTCGACACCCAGCAGTTCAATCATCATGTCGTCTTGTTTGATGCCCGCAATCAGATCGCGCCCGTAGGTCAGTTCGTTCACGTCGCGGCAGGTGTGGGTGATGATGACTTCGTCATAATTTTCATAGGTGTCCGGTTCGCGCAGCAATGATGCGAAGGGGGCAAAGCCGGTTCCGGTCGCAAAGAAATAAAGCCGCTTGCCCGGCAGCAGCGCATCATGCACCAGCGTGCCCACGGGTTTTGGCCGCAGGATGATCTCATCGCCGACCTGTATGTGCTGCAATTTCGATGTCAACGGCCCGTCGGGGACCTTGATCGAGTAGAATTCCAGTTCCTCGTCCCAACTGGGCGAGGCGATGGAGTAGGCCCGCAGCAACGGTTTTTGCTTGCCTGTGTCGGGGTTCGGATCGCCCATCAGGCCGATCATGACAAATTCGCCGGATCGGAATCGCAGGGATTGCGGCCGGGTCACCCGAAACGAGAAAAGACGGTCGGTATAGTGCTGGACCTGCGTCACGGTTTGCGCGTCTGGCAGGGTCGGCACGGGTTTGGCGTTGGCTTGGGTCACGGGTGTCTGCTTTGTCATAGTGTCATTGCAGCCCTCTTGGGCCGCCCTCTGTCTTAGTCTTTGATGGGGAATTGCGAAAGGGGCTAGCCGCGCAGGCGGGCCTGATAGTTGTGGTTTTGCCAATCCGACCGGGCGAGCCATTGGTTTTGGGGTTGGCGTGCGGCAAGGGCGTCGGTTATTTCGACCTCGTCAAAGCCAGACCGGCGCGCCATGGCGTATTGGTCGGCAAGCACGTGGCCGCGCGCCCGCAGGCGCCCCGTGTAGCCCAGACGCCGCAGCAGGTTTGCCAGCGTAAAGCCGCGCCCATCGGCGGAGGACGGAAAGTCGATGCGGATCATGGGGGCATTGGCGAGCTGACCCAAGGTCGCAGGGTCCGTGTCAGAAGGCAGATCGACGCCATAGCCGCAGTCATTTGCGGCATGGCCTATGAAGCCGCCGGTCCAATCGTCGGCGGCAAAGCCGGTGTCGGTGACAATCACGCTCATGCTGCTTTTCCTTCACGGACCATCGCGCCATTTTCAAAATGGATGCCGCATTCGGTTTTTTCACTGTTCCGCCAGCGCCCGGACCGGGGGTCTTCGTGTTCGCCGACGCGGGTGGTGCAGGGCATGCAGCCGATCGAGGGATACCCTTTGGCGACCAGCGGATGCCGGGGCAGGTTGTGGGCGGTGATATAGGACTGAAGGTCGTCGCGGTCCCAGTTGGCCAGCGGATTGATCTTGATCCGGCGGGCTTCCTTTTCGAACAGGGGCAGGGCGGCACGTTGCCCGCCCTGATAGCGTTTGCGCCCGGTGATCCAGCCATCAAACCCTTGCAGGGCGTCTTCCAAGGGGCGGGTCTTGCGCAGATCGCAGCAGGCGTCGGTATCGGCCTGATGCAGCAAGCCGTCCACATCCATCGTCAGCAGCGCATCGCGCGACGGCGTGATCACGCGCACGTCCCCGAGCCCAAGCTGTTCGGACAGATCACGCTGGTAGGTCAGCGTTTCAGGAAACAGCATTTCGGTATCAAGAAAGATCACGGGCACGGATGTGTCGATTTGGGCGGCCATGTGCAACAGCACAACGCTTTCGGCGCCGAAAGAGGAGACGAGTGCGATCTTGGCGATTTCGGTGTCGTCAAGGGCGTGGCGCAGCACGGTTTGCGCATCGCTGTGGCGGTGCAGCAGGTTGCGGCGGTCTGCGATTTCTTTAAGCGGCATCTGCTTGGTCCTCGGCAGGGTAGAGAAGGGTTTTGAAAGGCGCCATGCCAAGACGGCGATAGGCCTGTAGAAATGTCTCGTTGGCATCCGTGCGCAGGTCGAGGTAGCCGGTGACCAGCCGTTCGATGGCGGGCACGATGTCGGCGGCGCTAAAACCGGGCCCGGCGCGTTCGCCGATGGTTGTCGTTTGGGTGCCGTCGCCGCCAAGCGTGATCTGATAATTTTCCACGCCCGCCCGGTCCAGCCCTAGAATACCGATGTGGCCGACATGGTGGTGGCCGCAGGCATTGATGCAGCCGCTGATCTTGATCTTGAGCGGGCCGATTTCATGTTCGAGCTTGAGAGCGTCAAAGCGGGTCGCGATGTCCTGGGCAATGGGGATGGAACGGGCCGTGGCCAGCGCGCAGTAATCCATACCGGGGCAGGCGATGATATCGCTGACCAGCCCGATGTTCGCGGTCGCAAGGTCGGCGGCGCGCAAGGCGGCGTAGACGGCGGGCAGGTCCGATTGATGCACATGCGGCAGGATCACGTTCTGTTCGTGGCTGATCCGCAGTTCATTGTGCCCGTAGCGTTCGGCGATATCGGCCATGGCGCGCATCTGGTCGGATGTCGCGTCGCCGGGTGTGGCGCCGTGTTTCTTGATGCTGATCGACACGATGGCGTAGCCGGGCGCCTTGTGGGCGGCGAGGTTCGTGTCGGTCCATGACCGGAAGGCGGGGTTCGCAAGGCGGGCGGCCTGATATCCATCGCTGGATTTCACGGCAAAAGCGGGCGGGGCGAAGGCTGTTTCGATCACGGCCAGCAGCGCCTGATCATGGCCGGTAAACGTGGGACGGATCGCGGCAAAACGGTCTTCGACCAGCGTTTGAATTTTCTCGAGCCCATTTTCATGCACGGTGATCTTGATCCGCGCCTTGTATTTGTTATCGCGGCGGCCCAGCAGGTTGTAGACGCTGACGATCGCCTCGCAATAGGGCAATAGATCAGCCTTGGGCAGGAAATCCCGCAGGACCTTGCCGACCATAGGCGTGCGGCCAAGGCCACCGCCGACGATCACCTCGAACCCCGGTTCGCCTGCGGCGTTGCGGACCATGCGCAGGCCGATGTCATGGGCGCGCGTCACGGCGCGGTCTTCGGTGGCACCGGTCACGGCGATTTTGAATTTGCGCGGCAGAAACTGGAATTCAGGATGGTCGGTCGACCACTGGCGAAGCAGTTCGGCGATGGCGCGCGGGTCTTCGATTTCGTCGGCGGCAGCACCCGCAAAATGGTCGGCGGTGACATTGCGGATCGTGTTGCCGGACGTCTGGATCGCGTGCATGCCCACATCGGCCAGCGCCGCAAGCATGTCAGGCACATCGCGCAGTTCGGGCCAGTTGTACTGGATGTTCTGGCGGGTCGTGAAGTGGCCATAGCCCTTGTCCCAACGGTCGGCGATATAGGCCAGCTGACGCATCTGGACCGCGTTGAGCGTGCCATAAGGGACAGCGACGCGCAGCATATAGGCGTGCAGTTGCAGATAAAGGCCGTTCATCAGGCGCAGCGGCTTGAATTCGTCCTCGGTCAGGGACCCGTCGATACGGCGTTCCACCTGGCCACGGAACTGGGCCACGCGGTTGCGCACAAAAGCTTCGTCGAAGTCGTTGTAAACATACATGATTAAAGGTCTACCTGTTTGCCGTGAGCATAGTTTGAGGGGCCGCGCGTGCGGAACGCCTCGCGGAAGTGGGTGGGTTGGGGGCCGTTAGCGCCAGCTGCCGCATCGGCCAGATAGGCCCCTGCAATTTCGCTTTGCCGGGACAGTGCCTCGAGTAGGCGCAGGTCGGCGTGGGCTTCGTCGGTCATCAGCTCCGCCTCGGCGATATCGCGGGTCCAGCGGTCGTCAATGGTCAGCCAGACGGCATCGCCTTCGAGCAATGCGTTTGCGGTGACAACTTTGGGCTTGAATGCGCGGCTCATGATGTGGCCTCCAGCGGTTGGGTCAGGGGTGTTTGGCGCGCGGCCTGCTGTGCATGACGCGGGGCGAGGCCGTAGAATGTGATGGCAGGACCCGTGAGATTGGCGCGGCTCATGGTGGGTTCCATTTCGACCAGGGTCGTGGCGATGACCCGTTGATCGGCCCGGCTGACATTTTCGATGATCGTCACGGGGGTCGCGGGATTGGCGCCGTGCATCAGCAGGCGGCCCTGAATGAAGCGGGCGGATTTCTTGCCCATATAGATCGCGGCAACTTCGCCGGGTTGCGCCAGTGCTTTCCAATCGTGATCCGCATAGCCTTTGGTGTCGTGGCCGGTGATTAGGCGGACGGCAGAGTTGCGGTTCCGCTTTGTCAGGCTTTGCCCAATGTTGGCGACTGCGGCCGAGGCGGCGGTGATGCCGGGAATGATGCGGTAGGTCAGACCAGCGGCTTCTATCGCGGCAATTTCTTCGTCGAGGCGGCCAAAGACGGTGGGATCACCGGCCTTGAGGCGGACCACATAGGCCCCGTTCCGGGCATGTTCAACGATCAGCGCGTCGATGTCGGATTGGGCCATGGCGGTGCCGAACCCTTCCTTGCCGGCGTCAATGATGATGGCTTCGCGGCGGGCCAGTTCTAGGATTTCGGGGGTGACCAAGCGGTCGTGGATAACGACGTCGGCCTTGTCGAGCGCGTTGCGGGCTTTGAGTGTCAGTAACTCTGGGTCCCCCGGTCCTGCGCCGACAAGGTCAACATGTCCGGCGGTGTGAGTGGCCGTGGTATGGGTGTCGAGAAGGATTTCCAACGCTTTTTGAACGCCACTTTCCCCATCATTTTCAAGTGCTTTTGGTCCTGTATTGAAGTAAAATTCCGACCAGAAATCGCGCCGCTTGCGACCCATCGGCAGCACGTCCACCGCGTGCCGGAAGGTTTTGCCGATGCGCGCCAGCACGCCAAGTGATGTCGGCAGGCGCGCTTCTAGGTCGGCCTTGATGGCGCGGGCCAGAACCGGGGCCGCACCTTCGGTGCCGATCGCAATGGTGACGGGGTCACGGTCCACGATGGCGGGGGTGATGAACTGACTGTCGGCAAGGTTATCGACGATATTCACCAGCGCACCTTCGGCATGGGCGATGGCGGCGGCGCGGGCGTCTTCGGTGGCGTTTTCGTTGGCCGCATAAAACAGTGCAGCACAAAGCGCATCGCCGGGTTCCATGGCGCGGGTGATGATCCGCAGCTTGCCCTGGGCCGCCCAGCGGTGAATTTCAGGCGCGATTTGCGCTGCAATAACAGTGAGGTGCGCCTGCGTCTTCATCAGCAGGCGCAGTTTGGCCATGGCGGCATCGCCACCGCCCGACAGGACAATGCGGCGGCCTGCTACGGCGAGGAAAATTGGAAAGTGCTGCATGACGAACCTCTGATTTCTTCTCTTCAATATAGAATATTATTCTGTTACTTGCTGCCCCCTGCGGCTAAGTAAGGATGATTGTTCTGACTTGGCGTGAATTTGGACTGCCCGTCCTGTGAAATTGGAGAAATGAGAATGTCAGTGCGCATTGATGCCACGGATCGGAAGATTTTAGCGGCCTTGCAGGCGGATGCGGCGCAGTCACTGGATGAAATTGCCAAGACTGTCGGGTCATCAAAGACGCCGGTTTGGAACCGAATCCGCAAGCTGCGCGAGGCGGGTATCATCGGCCAGCAGACGGTCTTGCTGGATGCAGAGGCGCTGGGGTTCGAGGCGTGTTTTTTCGTGCTGATCCGCACATCGGAACATGATGCGGACTGGCAAGGGCGGTTTCTTAAGGCGTTGAAATCGCGTGCAGAAGTCCAGGAGGCGCATCGGCTGGCGGGGGATATTGATTACATCCTGAAAGTGCGGGTCAAGAATGCGCGGGCCTATGACGCCTTTTATCAGGCGCTGATTTCAGAGGTGAAGGTGCATAATGTGACCGCACTTTTGTCGATGGAAGAGATCAAATCGACGGTCGCGCTGCCGCTTTAGCCCGATCCGGGGATCATCGGTTGCGGGCCAGCGGCCTGACCCGGGTTTCGACATAGGCGATCAGCATATCGGCGATATCTTTGCGGGTCGCCTTTTCTATCCCTTCGAGACCGGGAGAGGAGTTTACCTCGAGCACTTTGGGGCCGGTGCTGCTTTCCAGAATATCGACGCCTGCGAAAGACAGCCCCAGGGTCCGGGACGCCCGCTGTGCGACGTCGCGCAACTCTTTTGAGATGCGCACTTTGCTTGCGGTGCCGCCACGGTGCAGATTTGAGCGGAATTCGCCGTCGCCGGCCTGGCGTTTGATCGCGCCGACGACCTTGTTGCCGATCACAAGGCACCGGGTGTCGGCGCCTGCGGCCTCTTTCACGAACTCTTGGATCAGGAAGTTTGCGTCAAGGCCGCGAAACGCATCCACAAGGCTTTCGGCGGCTTTCCTGGTTTCGGCGAGCACGACGCCGCGGCCTTGGGTTGAGGACAGCAGTTTGACGACGGCGGGCGCGCCGCCGACCAGTTCGATCAGGTGTTTGGTGTCTTTGGGCGAATGGGCAAAGGCGGTGACGGGGGTGCCGATATTAGCCCCCGCAAGGATCTGGTGGGCCAGCAGTTTGTCACGCGATGCGCCGATGGCGTCGGCGGTGTTCACGCAGTAGGCGCCGGTGTTGGCGAACTGTCGCAGAACCGCCATGCCATAGGCCGTGGTCGAGGCGCCAATCCGGGGAATAACCGCATCGTATCGCGGCAGGGGCGCGCCGTCGTAGTGGATCTCTGGGTCGATTCCACCCATTTTCAGGTAGCAGCGCAGGGTATTGATCGCCTCGATCGTGTGGCCGCGTTTTTGCGCGGCTTCCATGATGCGGGTGCTGCTGTAATTGGTCGGCTCCCGCGTGAGAAGTGCGATACGCAGCGGGCGGTCGATTGCGGGGCCGGTGGGGACGTTTTTATAAAGGTCATACGACAACTGCGGTTGCAGAAAGGAATGGTTGGGGTCGACGATCATGTCGTCGGCAATGCCCGCGCGCCCCAACAGCATCCGATAGGTCATGTTTTCACGGTTGGTCAACGTGACCTCGACTGGCCAGCGGCGACCGGCCATTTCTATTTGCGTTTCAATGACATAGCGCAGTTCTGTTTCGCCATTCGAACTGGTCACGCTGCGCCGGTCGATCACGGGGGCGGAGCATGTGATTTCATAGCTGGGCTGTTCGGGGTTGGGCTGAATCAAAAACCTGACCTGTGGCTTGGCATGCGAGCCAAAGGGTTCGATCACGGAGGCATGCAGCGCGGATGTCTTTGCGCCGGTGTCGACCTTTGCCTTGATCGCCCGGAGGCCCAATTGCGGCAGGGCGAGCCACTCTTCCCAGCCGAGTTTGAAATCTTGCACTGTCGGATGCCTCCTGGAGGGGTGATTGGTTTGACCTGGCAATTGACCCTATGCCACCGGAATTGCGGCATGGCCGTTGCGCGCTGGGTAGCTGGTCGCGGGGGAAGTTCAAGCGAAAACGTGGCTGTCGGTGCGGCCTGCGAATTTACGTGCGGACCATCAACCGGCTGAGCCCGTGGAAGTGATAGACGTCACCATATTGGGGGGGCTGGACCAGCCGCAGGGTCGGGCAGCGGGCGAACAGGATTTGCAGTGCGATGCGCAATTCCAGCCGGGCCAGTGGTGCGCCGACGCAGAAATGGATACCGCCGCCGAAGCTGGTGTTTTGGGGGCCTTTGCGGGCCGGATCAAAGACGTCGGGGTTTGGATATGCGGCTGGGTCCCGGTTGGCGGCCCCCAGCAGGCAGGCGATCTGATCGCCGCGTTTGAAGCCGTGCGCGCCCAGCGTCACATCGTCGTAAACCCAGCGGGTGAACATATGGAGCGGCGGGTCGTGGCGTATGATCTCTTCGATGCAGGGGGCGGTTATGGTGCGGATATTTTGTTCCAGCAGGGTTTTGGTTCCATTGCCCAGCGTATGCACCGTGGCCTCGTGTCCGGCGTTCAGAAGCAGGATGCAGGTGGTGATCAGCTCGTCCTCGGTCAAGCGGTCGCCGTCTTGTTCGGCGGCGATCAGCGTCGAGATGAGGTCATCGGCGGGCGTTTTGCGGCGTTTGGCGATATAGCTGCGCATGAAGGCCGTGAAATCGTTTGTGGCGGCGATGGCGGCGGCTTCGATTTGGGGGGTGCGCCGGGCCTGATACATGGCGACCATCGCGTTTGACCAGCGCAGCAGATCATCGGCGCGATCTTCGGGCACACCAAGCAGGCGGGAAATGATGACGACGGGCACCGGCTGGGCGTAGGCGGTCAGGAGATCGAAGGGCGCATCGGGAAAACGGTCGATCAGGTCATGGCAAAGCTGGGTGATCTGGGGGTCCAGTGCGGCAATCGTGCGGCTGGTAAAGGCGCGCAGCACCAGTGACCGCAAGCGCGTGTGGACCGGGGGTTCGCGTTCGAGCATCGAGTGCGCTTCGACCGCATAGAACGGTGCGAGGTGGTCGGGGATGTCGGGGGCCCGTTCGGCTGGGCATTCGCGGCCCATGCGCCGATCACGCAGGACCGCGTGCACCGCGTGATGCGATACCGCGCAGGCCATGTTGTAGTCGTCCCACCAGATGAAATCGCCCGCTGCCCGCGCCCGATCATAAAACGGGTAGGGGTTTTGGACAAAGGCGGGGTCAGTGGGTGATTGAGACAGGCGTTGCATGATCGCAGCTTTGACCGGCCTGTCTGGCCAATGCAAGCGCGGGTGGATAAACAAGCGGTCATGGGACGTTTTTTTCAGCCTCGTCTATTGGTCGTTGCCGGGTTTCTGGCGGCTGTGCTGGGCTTTGCCGGGGCGGTTTGGTGGTATGGCTATCTGGCCGCGCTTGCCCCCCTTGAGCAGCGCGCGCGGGCGGACCTTGCGCTGGCGTCGGATAGTCTGACCGGAGAGTTGCGCCGGTTTCGTGAATTGGCGGTGCTGACGGCGGATCACCCGATTGTGCCGCCACTGTTGGCGGGGCTGACGCCGGCCGTGATGGGCCGCCCCGTGCTGCAACAGATCGCAGACAAGACCGGATCGCTGGACATGATGCTGGTTGATGCCAATGGCCATTCCATCGTGACGACCAGTGGTGCGCCGGATATTGAACATGCGGGCAGTGACTATTTTGAGCGGGCGATGGACGGGGCCTTGGGGCTGGGTCATTTTTACAGCGCGGCGTACAAGCGGCGGACGTTTGTATTTGCGGCCCCGGTGTTTTCAAAAGCCGGGCCGGTGCTGGGCGCTCTGGTGGTTTATGCGGACGTCGAAGCGGTCGAAGCATCATGGCGCGGCGCCCGCCCGGCACTGTTCTTTACCGACGATCAGGGGGTTATTTTTCTGTCGAGCAGGTCCGAGTTGGTGTTCCGATCCCGGATGACCGATCCGTCGCAAGTGCCCCAGATTGTCGGGTATCCTGTGGGTCAGATCGCCCCCTTTGTCGCGCATACCGAAGGCGCTTTGAACGGCTATGAAGTCTGGGATGTGGACGGGGGCCGTTATTTGCCGGCGCATGCGTTGCATCTGACGCTGGATTTGCCGGTGATCGGGATGACGGGCGAGGTATTGGTGGATACCGCGCCAGCGCGGCAGCTTGCGTCACTGCAGGCGGCTGTCGTGGCGGCTGTCTGTCTGGCCTTTGGGGCGCTGCTGTTTTTGGCGACAGGGCGGCGGCGCACGCTTGCCGCGCTGAATGCCAGACTTGAGGCGCGGGTCCGGGACCGCACGGCCGAGTTGTCAAAGCTCAATGAAGATCTGCGCCGCGAGGTGGCTGAGCGGACCACGGCGGAGCTGCGCCTGCAAAAAGCGCAGGATGATCTGGTGCAGGCGGGCAAGCTGTCGGCATTGGGGCAGATGTCTGCGGGGATCAGTCACGAGCTGAACCAGCCGCTGACCGCGATCCGGTCATTTGCTGAAAACGCGCAAGGTTTCCTGGAGCGAGGCAAGCCCGAGATTGCGGCCCAGAATTTGGGACGGATTTCGGAACTGGCCCGCCGGATGGGTCGCATCATCCGCAACCTGCGCGCCTTTGCGCGGCAAGAGGCGGAACCACCGATGGATGTTGATATTGTCGCGGTCATTGATGCGGTGCTGGAGATCATCGGCCCGCGTGCTGCGCAGGATGGTGTGACCCTGCATTGGGATCGTCCTGACGTTCCGGTGATCGTGCGCGGTGGAGAGGTCCGGTTGCAGCAAGTGATCCTTAACCTGGTCACCAATGGGATGGATGCGATGGAGGAAAGCGACCCCAAAATCGTGACCCTTGCGGTCGTGCAGGCTGGTGCGCGCACCACCGTTTCCGTGCGCGATACCGGGCCGGGGATTGCGGAGCCGGAAAAGATATTCGATCCGTTTTATTCAACAAAGGCGGTGGGGGCTGCCGAGGGCATGGGGTTGGGGTTGTCGATATCATATGGCTTGGTGCAAAGTTTTGGTGGCGCGATCCGGGGCCGCAACCATCATGATGGTGGGGCGGTGTTTACCGTCGAGCTGGACACCGTAGCGCGGAAGGTGGCGGCATGACCCGACGGGTTCTTTTGGTGGATGACGACCGCGATATCCGCGAGGCGCTGGGGCAGACGCTTGAGCTTGCCGAACTGCTGCCGACGGTGGCGGGGTCGTTCGTGGAAGCCAAGGATCATCTGACCCCTGATTTCGCAGGCGTGGTGGTGACCGATATTCGGATGCCGGGGCGCGATGGATTTTTCCTGCTTGATTTTGTGCGTAATGTGGACGTCGACCTGCCCGTTATCTTGCTGACCGGCGAGGCGGATATCCCCATGGCGGTGCGTGCGATGTCGGCAGGTGCCTATGATTTTCTGGAAAAGCCTTGTGCGCCGCGGGATTTTGTTGCCGTGGTCGAGCGAGCCTTGCAGGCGCGCGCGCTGGTTTTGGAAAACCGCCGTCTGAAACACGAACTGCAAGCCGGTGATGCCGCATCGCGTTTGTTGTTTGGCGAGTCACGGTTGGCCAACGAGTTGCGCAATCAGGCCCGTGCGGCGGCCCGTGCGGGCACCGAGGCGCTGATTGTCGGCGAGCAGGGGTCGGGTACGTCCAAGATCGCCGAGGTGATCCATTTGCTGTCATCCAAGGCGTCACGTCCGTTTGTCAAACGGGCAGCATCATCGCTGAACGAGGCGGGGCTGGCGCGGGCATTCGCGGATGCGTTGGATGGCACGCTGTATCTGGATGAGGTCACGGGCCTTGATCCGGCCACCCAGCTTTATCTGCTGGACCGGCTGGAGGAGGGCGGCGCGGCGCGGGTCTTGGCGGGGACGACCCGCGATCTGAAGGCTGCGTTGGCCGATGGCGGCTTTAATGCAGAATTGTTCTATCGTCTGGACCTGATACGCGTCCGTATTCCCGCCCTGCGCGAACGCCCTGCCGATATTCCGGTTCTTTTTCAGCACTATGTCGCACAGGCGAGCGAACAGGCGAACCTGACACCGCCCATCGTAACCGCAGAACACACAGCCCGGCTGATGGCGCAGGATTGGCCCGGAAACGCGCGGGCCTTGATGAATGTCGCGATGCGCTTTGCGCTGGGTCTGGACGAAAGCGATGTGCCGCGCGGGGCTGGGTTGGCGGCGCAGATGGCCCAGGTGGAACGGTCGCTGCTGGTGGCCGCCTTGCAGCGGCACGAAGGCCGCGCGTCCGAGGTCGCCCGTGATCTGCAACTGCCGCGCAAAACATTTTATGACAAGCTGAACAAATACGGGTTGCGTCCTGACGATTTTCGCAATTAGATGGCGAGCAACCGAGACGTGAAACCGCGACACTCTGCCGCGCAGATCTAACGGTTTTGTGTGTTAGCCTGCATGCAGTTGGATACCGTAACCGAACCGGTAAGTATTCGGACCCGGACGTTCAATGCGTGAACAAGGGGAGGGGCGTTCATGGCTCAAGCGCCACTGAGCGAAGACGTGTTTGATCGTTCTGAGTATGAGCGCGCCAGTCACCAGCTGCGGCTTGTTGGGCGCGAATTACCGCCAGACGCCGTGTCAGGGCTTGTCCGCGAAGTTGTGAGACGCCTTGCGTTTCGCGTGCCAAAGTCATCGGCGTCGAAACGGCTGCCGTCGGTGGCGCAAATAGATCTGCTATGCCACGCGCTTTTGTCATCAGATTCCACTGCCGGTGACCGGGTCATTCTTGACGCGCAACGCGAGGGTCTGGAAGATCAGACGATTTATCTGGGCTATATTGCGGGTGCCGCGCGCCGCCTTGGTGAGATGTGGAATGAAGATTCCGCATCGTTTGTCGAGGTCACAATCGCCTGTGGGCGCCTGTACCGAATCATTCGGGGCCTGCGCCATGTGATTGCATCCGACTTCACGGCGGGCCGCGAAGACCACCCCGCCCTTTTCGCGCTGGTTCCCGGGGAAACCCACACGCTGGGGATCGAGATCGCGACGGATCTGTTTCGGCGCGAAGGCTGGGACGTTGATTTGGCGGTTGGCATGTCGCATGACGCATTGATCGACAAAAGCGAGAACCGTAATTACGGGGCGATTGTGCTGGTTGCGAATTCTGATCTGATGCTGCACACGCTGACCCGGCTGATCGTGGCACTGCGCATCACGCAACCGCTGGCGCATATCGTCGTGGCGGGAAAAATCCTGAATCATCTACCAAATCTGGCAGAGATCACCGGCGTTGATGGCACCATTACCAGTCTCGAGACGGCTGTTAGTACACTCAGAGGCGTCATCGGGGATGCTGCTGCCGGCTAGAGTGTGCGGAGATCCGCACTGATGGCGTAAACATTTGTGTGGGATTTCACCCAATTTTGGCGATGGTTTTGCCGCTTTTTGGAATTCCCGTTCCTTTTCAGATACATACGCCCATTTCGCAGAGCCGCTTAAAAATGCTTGCGGGCGGCTGTTTGCCGCTGTCAGTTGTCCACGTCCGTCCGCACAGGGCGACGAGCATTCTCTAGGGAGGAGATACTATGACATTTCTGAAAGCTGCAGCTGCAATGGCCGCACTGTCAATCACTGCAACAATGGCGCAGGCCGATGCCCACACCGGCGGCTGTGACGACGGCGAGATCGTCGTGAAGTTCAGCCATGTGACGAACACGGACCGTCACCCAAAGGGGATCGCCGCCACGCTGCTGATGGAGCGGGTCAATACCGAGATGGACGGCACGATGTGCGTGGAAGTCTTTCCGAACTCCACGCTTTACACCGATGAGCAAGTGATCGAAGCGATGTTGCGCGGCGACGTGCAGCTGGCGGCACCTTCGCTGTCACTGTTTGAATCAATCACCAAAGCATACCGGTTGTTCGACTTGCCGTTCATGTTCAAAAACATTGATGCCGTCGATGCGTTTCAGGCGTCTGAGACTGGCCAAAACATGCTGGACGCCATGCAGCGTCGCGGTGTGCAGGGCCTTGGCTACTGGCACAATGGCATGAAGCAAATCAGTGCGAATGTACCGCTGAACGCGCCGTCTGATGCCAATGGCCTGAAGTTCCGCGTGCAGCCGTCTGACGTGCTGGTCGCACAGATGCAAGCGCTGGGTGCATCACCGCAGCCGATGGCCTTTTCGGAAGTATATGGTGCCTTGCAGACGGGCGTTGTGGACGGTCAGGAAAACACTTGGTCGAACATCTATGGTCAGAAGTTCTTTGAAGTGCAGGACGGTATCACAGAAACCAACCACGGTATCATCGACTATATGGTCGTGTCGTCGGTCGATTTCCTTGACAGCCTTGACCCGGCAGTGCGCGAGCAGTTCCTGACGATCCTCAATGATGTCACAACATCGCGGAACGCGGCCGTGAAAGAGGTGGACCTTGCTGCCCGTCAGTCCATTCTGGACGCTGGTGGCAAGATCGTCGAGCTGACGCCAGAGCAGCGTACGGTCTGGGTTGAGACGATGAAGCCGGTTTGGTCGCAGTTCGCGGAAGAAGTCGGTCAAGACAACATCGACGCGGCACAGGCGATCAACGACTCTATGTAAGTCGCTGACACGGGCGGCCCGGACATATTTCCGGGCCGCATTCCTGCCATCCCGGGGAGGGGACCATGAGCAGTAAATATGCGCCCAAAGGGCCGGTTGGCCGTGCCGTTCACGGATTAGAGGAAAATGCCATTGCGGGGTTGCTTGGTCTGATGACCATGCTGACGTTTGCGAATGTTATCCTGCGCTATGGCTTTAACAGCTCGATCATCTGGAGCCTTGAGGTCGTGCTGGTTCTGTTTGCCTGGCTGGTTTTGTTTGGCATTTCTTATGGTTTCAAGGTGACGGCCCATTTGGGCGTCGACGCGATTACCAACATATTGGCACCGCGTCCGCGCAAGGTGGTCGCCCTGATCGCCGGGGTCATTACGATATTTTATGGCATTTTGATCATGAAAGGCGCCTGGGACCAATGGGCCCCCTTTGCTGATCTGCCGCCGACCACCGGGACATGGTTTCCCACTGGGTTTGATACTGCGGCACGTGGCCGTAGTTTCTTTGAAACCGACCAGATCCCGATGCCCGACTGGCTGCGGTTTCTGGAGGGTTGGATCAACTATGGTGAAAGCTATAACAAGCTGCCCCGGATGATCCCCTATATGATCCTGCCCATTGCTTCAGCGTTGATCCTGTTCCGGATTTGCCAGGCCGTCTGGCGGATTTGGACAGGCGAAAGCGAGAGCCTGATTGTCAGCCACGAAGCTGAAGACGCGGTCGCAGAAGCCGCCAAGCTGAACAAGGAGGCCTGAGGGTCATGGAAGTTGCACTGCTATTCATGATGATTATCAGCCTTCTGCTATTGGGGGTGCCGATTGCGGTGGCCCTTGGCATCAGCTCGATCATCTTTCAACTGGTGTTTTCGGATACGTCTTTGGCCGCTGTCGCGCAGTCGCTGTATCAGGCGATGGCCGGGCATTATACGCTGCTGGCCATTCCGTTCTTTGTGCTGGCGTCATCGTTTATGTCCACCGGCGGCGTGGCCAAGCGGATCATCCGTTTCGCCATTGCCTGTGTCGGGCATTTGCAGGGCGGTCTGGCGATTGCGGGTGTTTTTGCCTGTATGATGTTTGCGGCGCTTTCGGGATCATCCCCGGCGACGGTGGTTGCTATCGGGTCAATTGTGATCGCGGCCATGACACAGGTCGGCTATACCAAGGAATTCGCGGCCGGGGTGATCTGTAACGCGGGTACTCTTGGTATTCTGATCCCGCCGTCCATCGTGATGGTGGTCTATGCGTCGGCCACTGACGTGTCGGTGGGCCGGATGTTTCTGGCCGGTGTCATACCGGGTCTGATGGCAGGCGCGATGCTGATGATCACGATCTATGTGATTGCCCGCTTCAAGAATATGCCCAAGGGCGAATGGCTGGGCTGGGGCGAGGTGTTTGACAGTTTCCGTGATGCGCTTTGGGGGCTTTTTCTGATCGTGATCATCATGGCGGGTATTTATGGCCACCCTTGGATCCGCATCGAAGAAGGTTTAAGCCTGTTTTACTGGCAAGGCGGTGCCTTTACCCCGACTGAGGCGGCAGCCGTTGCGGCAGTTTATGCCTTCATCGTGGCGACATTCATCTATCGTGACATGGGGCCGCTGGCCGCACGCGCGGAGGATGGGACTTTGCCTGTCGGCGCGCAGAGTCTGTCAGCGGCGGCCGTGCCGCAGCGCGCGACCGTCCTGCAAAAGCCATGGGTCTTGGTCACGGCGTTCTTTCACAAAGATACCCGCGAAACATTATTCGAGGGTGGCAAGCTGACGATCACGCTGATGTTCATTATCGCCAACGCTTTGCTGTTGAAGCATGTGCTGACGGATGAGCAGATTCCGCAGCACATCGCAGGTGCGATGCTGAGCGCGGGTCTGGGCCCGGTGATGTTCTTGGTGATGGTGAACGTGATCCTGCTGATTGGCGGGCAATTCATGGAGCCGTCAGGCCTGATCGTGATCGTCGCGCCGCTGGTGTTTCCGATTGCGATCCAGCTGGGCATTGATCCGATTCACCTGGGTATCATCATGGTGGTCAACATGGAGATTGGGATGATTACGCCGCCGGTGGGGTTGAACCTGTTCGTGACCTCGGGTGTGGCGGGTATGCCGATGATGGCCGTGGTACGTGCGGCGCTGCCGTTCCTGGCGGTCCTCTTCGTTTTCCTGATCTTGATTACATATATCCCGATCATCTCGACCTATTTGCCAACCTTGTTTATGGGGCCGGAAATTATCGTGAGGTAGCCAAGCGATCTGCGTTGGAACGACGAAAGGCGACGCTTTGTACAAAGCGTCGCCTTTTTTGTGGGGTCGATCAAATTTCTGGAAATTTGATGCGCGCCGCGCGGGAGTATTTGGTGGACACAAGAAGCGTCAGCTTGCGGCGAGTGCCGTGATAATTGGCGAGAAATCATCGGCTTTGAGGCTGGCACCGCCCACCAGCGCGCCATCGACCTCCGGAACGGCAAAAATCTCTGCGGCATTGCTGCCTTTGACCGAGCCGCCATAAAGAATTCGCATATTATCGCCGTCCGTGAAACGGGCGGTCAGCCGTGCGCGTATATGTGCGTGGACCTGTCCGATCTGGGCAAGCGTCGGGACCTTGCCGGTGCCGATGGCCCAGACCGGTTCATACGCGATCACGGTATTGTAGGCGGTGGCGTTGGCTGGAACAGAGCCGGCAAGCTGGCGGTCAATGATATCCAGTGTCGTGCCTGCATCGCGTTCGGCCAAGGTTTCACCGATGCATATCACAGTCGAAAGCCCGGCGGCATAGGCGGCCATGGATTTGGCAGCGATCATACTGTCTGTTTCTGCGTGGTCGGCGCGGCGTTCTGAATGGCCCGTGATCACGTAGGTTGCGCCGGCATCCGCCAGCATCTGGGCGCTGATATCGCCTGTATGCGCCCCTGCGGTCACGGCGTGGCAATCCTGTCCGCCGATATCGAAAAGAGTCTCCTGACACGCGCAAATCAGCGTGGCAGGTGGGCAGATGAGGATGTCGACGGTGGCGTCGGAATGCCGTTCGGCGAGCGTTTGCAGCTCTGCCAGATCGGCGCGCAGGCCGTTCATTTTCCAGTTTCCGGCGGCGAGTTTACGGCGCATCTTGTTTCCTTTCGGCTGATCGTTGGCCTGTTAGGTAGCAACCTGCGGGCGGTAGGGGAAGGGTCTTGCCCTGACGGGCGTTATTGCGCATCAGGGTTTCATTGGTTTTGGGAGGAGGGCGACATGATCCCACGGATTGATGCGCAGGCATTGTTGGCGGGTGCACCTGCAGCCGTTGATGCCGCAGCGGTTGGTGCCACGGATATCGGGTTTCTGACAGTTTACAACACACCTGTCACGGCGCCGGATATGCGCGCTGTCATTGCGGCATATGCCGATTTCTTTGCGCTGCCCGCCGCTGAAAAAGCCCGCTTTGACATGGCACGCACCGGGTCTAACCGCGGCTGGGGCGCGCCGGGTTCCGAACAGGTCGATCCCGATGCGAACCCCGATTACAAGCAGGTTTTTGATTGCGGGCTGGAACTGCCCAAGAGTGACCCTTTGACGGCTTTGCCTTGTTATGCGCCGAACCAGTGGCCCCAAAACCCACCGGGGTTCGCGCAAACGCTGCAGGCATATTACGCGGCAGCCACGGATTTCGCCCGCGATTTACTGTGTGCCATTGCGGATGCCGCGGGAGAGGACGGGGCATATTTTCGTGACAAATTTGACCTTCCGATGGCTCTTTTGCGCGGCAACCATTACCCCGAGCGTCCGGCCTGGGCGGGGGCGAAGGATTTTGGCATTGCCACACATACCGATTACGGGTGTCTGACCCTGCTGGCCACGGATGGATCGTCGGGGCTTGAGGTGCGCAAGCGCGGTGGTGGGTGGATTCCATTATCAGCGCCGCCGGGGGAATTTATCATCAATTTCGGTGAGATGTTGGAAATGTGGACAGCCGGGCGGATCAAGGCGACACCGCATCGGGTGAAGGGCACCCCGGCGGCGCGTATTTCTGTGCCGTTGTTTTTCAACCCCGACCACGACACCGATGTGTCGCCAGCCGGATCGCCGCCCGTGCGGGCCGTTGATCATTTACAAAGGCGGTTCGATGAAACCTATGTGCACTTGCGCACGGAACGGACGACTTAGGCGTTTGACGTCAGGTTTTCGTCGAATTTGATCGATTCACCGCAGCCGCATGCGTCAACGACATTGGGGTTGCGGAACTTGAAACCGGATTCGAGCAGTGAGGTCTCGTAGTCGATTTCCGTGCCAAAGAGAAACATTTGCGCCATCGGTGCGATCATGACGCGGGCGCCGTCGATTTCGACGATTTCGTCCATTGGGTCCACGTCTGTCACATAGTCCATGGTATATTCCATGCCAGCGCAGCCGCCTTTTTTCACGCCGATGCGCAGCCCCTGATGGCCATCTTTTGCCATAAGCTTGGCGATTTGACCTGCCGCTTTGGAGGTGATGCTGACCGCTTGCTTACCGGGAATGCCGAACATGGGGGTTTCTCCTTTTGTTATCCAAAGATAGGTGCGCCATGAGGCTGACACAAGTGGCTGCCCGCCCTGCGACGTAACGCCCTATGCCGTGGGGAGGTCACAGGACGGTCTGCCAAAGCACGGGCATGACGTCGGGTTTTACATGAAGCCCAGTTCGAGGCGCGCCTCGTCTGACATCATGTCCATGCCCCACTGCGGCTCGAAGGTCATCGCGACATCGACATGTTTTACACCGGGCAACGGTTCGACGGCATCGGCGACCCAGCCGGGCATTTCGCCCGCAACCGGACAGCCGGGCGCGGTCAGTGTCATGGTTATGTTGACTGCGTTATCTTCACTGATATCAATGGTGTAGATCAGGCCAAGGTCGTAGATGTTCACGGGGATTTCGGGATCATATACCGACCGGCAGGCCTGCACGATGTCTTCGTACAAGGGATGGTCGGTGGTGGATGGCGCGATGAGCGGTGCGCCTTCAAGCTGGGTGTTGGTGTCTGCCATGATGCCTTTTCCCTTATTCCTGACCAAACATATAGGGTTTGTAGCGGGGGGCGTAAAGGGCGGGGATACCACGGGTTGATGTGCCGCGCGATGATTTGGGGTGACTGCGCCCCCGGAACGTAAAAAGCGCCCCCCGAAAGGGACGCTTTGTCGAAAACTCAGGACCGAAACCGATTATTCGATTTCGTTGGCATTGTACGATACCCAGTTTGCAAGGTTGGGCAGTGGCGATCCATGGTTTGCCGTGCCGCCGAACGCATAGGTCGCCCCGACGACAAAGCTGCCAAAGGTGTCGCCGTTGCGGTCCGCAGCTTCATAGCTGATCTGGGTCGCCTCGTAGCCGACACTGACCAAATAATCGCCCACGGCGCGTTCTACGCCGACGCTCAGGTTGATGATGCGGTTGTCAAGGTCTTTGCTGTACTTTTTCCCGCCCGCGTAGCCAAGGCTACCTGTCAGTGAATAGTTGTCGGAAATATCAAAAGCACCACCAACATTGATGAATGGCGCTTCGCGGGTGCCTTCAACGTGTTCGTCATAGCTGTCGAGGTAGCCGATTTGGCCGTAGTAGCTGCCGAATGAAGTCTTTGCCGCAATCTCGGCGCCGATGTAGCCGTAGGTCATCACTTCGTCGCTATCGCCATAATCATTGTGCATGCCGCCACCAATGAAGCCACCGTAGG
>Ga0208544_10000170_pt1 | contig 53660 bp, 58 predicted proteins | sample DEB08_DNA_9_FD_184526 | JGI IMG/M metagenome (GOLD analysis project Ga0208544, IMG submission 184526) | Aqueous microbial communities from the Delaware River and Bay under freshwater to marine salinity gradient to study organic matter... | ecosystem: Environmental > Aquatic > Marine > Coastal ... | reverse complement strand
GTTGAGGATAGCATCCTCAAGGTGCTCAAGGTGCGTATTCTTCTCTTCTGCTAGAAACGATGAAAATTTTAACATTATACGCCTCTTGACTTTCTGGAATTCGCTGGTTGTATGGCAAAACGTGCGCCCTTGACACCAAAGTTACTTCTATCACCTTTATATATCGCCATGAATACTGGCGCATATCCTCCTGTCATCACATCACCATTAACAGATGTGTGGTTAGAAGTCAATACATAATGGTCTTTCTTTTTAACTAATTTTACGGGACCTTGCAACAACAGTGTAACGTTCTGTCTACCTAACGCAGAGCCAAATTTGTTACCGTAAATTGACATACCAGCCAGCTTGGCGTCTTTAACTTTTCTACTAACTGTCGTAGCTCTCGGCATAGTGTCGCCGAACAAGTCTTTCACATCTTCGACAAACTTTTTCGTCTCTATATGATTCGCAATCTCTGGCTCCGACCTTGGGCTCATGCCGCCCCATTGTTGAAAGTCTTTTGCTTTAGAACCATCTTTATGTGATATCCAGACAACCTCTTCACCTTTTAGATTTAGAAGGTGAAAATCAGATTTTGGAGTTCCTGAAGTTGTCGCGGCGCCTGCTACGTTATAGTATCTGTTACCAATCATGATTGGCAACTCCATTAAGTTTGTTTTTTCTAGCTCGGCTTGTATCTGCTTTTGCAGTGAAGAAAGCTGTGCATCTTCTTTTGCAGTTCCACCTACGCCGCTGCCTGGTTTAGGTTTGATATATACTTTCAAACCTCCGACAAATTCTATAACAGGTTTGCCTGCATCGGTGCCTGTCGTTGCCAGTTTGCCGCCGAGTTTATCAACAATCTTTTCTGCGACTTTCATACGGTCTTTAGCAGGAACAAGAACCTTAAAACGACGTGAAGACAAGTCTTTGATTTCTCTATATCCCATTGTAGAGATAGAGTCTTTTAATTCTGTCAACGTGCTTTCCGTCAACATGAATTCTCTAAAAGTCATTGCCATGTTTTTCTCCTTTGTCATACGTCTATTTATATAACAAAAAAGAGACGCATCAGCGCCTCATTTTCGATATCTCAATTGCTTGTTCACCGCTTGTTATAGGAACTGCGTTCGATTTGTGCATCGTGGCAATACCTTTGACGAGTGTACCTGTATACTTTGCGGACTCTCGTTTACTACCGTTACTACAGATAGCATCAGACGTGTCTGGCATTTCGTGTATGCCATCACGCAAGTTAGGAACAGAATGAACCCCAATTCTACGACCATGTTTACCTCTTAGCGACTTACCGCCTTTGTATCCCATTGAAACAAGCCATGCTTCGTGTTCTTTCTTGGCTTGCGCTGCTCTCTCTTGTTTACTCTGCTTTGCTTTTGGCATTTTAAAGTTTTGAATATACTTCTGTAATAAATGAGTACGGCGCGCCACTTAATCTCTGCGCAACAAATAGCATACGATCTCTATCAAATCGTTCCATCGCACATTCCAGTATACGAGCTTCGTCAAGTGCATCAACGATTTCATCTCGGAGTGTTTTATTTTTCATAGCAAGAGTCCTTCAAAGTATTAATAGCGTCTTTGACGCGTTTGGGGTATTCACATCGAAACTTTCCAGTTTCAAGATCATCTTTTAGTATATAATGTTTGTTCGGATGGTTGATATCGTCCCAGTTATCAATCATTCGCCTAAGCATTTTATCATATGTGGCATCACTCAGAATTGGTTCTTCTTGAACGTCATATGCATATGATGCCATCAAAAACCATGGTACCAACATATCAATATCTCTATCGGTGACGTCCATAAATTCTTTATCTAGATTCTCGATATTCTTCATACATTCTTCCTTCTAGTGCATATGCCTCTATTTCCCAAGGTAAATTCATGTAGTCGCATGTATACTCTATACCATCCCACGTACTAGGATTACCTTGCACAAGTCGTCCTTCAAGTATTTGACGACAATGCACCATCTCATGAAAAATTGTCATAATAGTTTCGTTTAAATCAAGACTATTATTTAGTTCAATTTCAACGATACCTTCGTCCAAGTCAACTTCATCACAATATCCAGCTGACTCGATATCATCAGAGAAGCGAATGGTGAGCAGCGTATTCTCAGGCATAGAAAGGAACTTGATAGCATGAAACACAACGCTATCAAGTTCTTCAACATCAAAATGCGAACTTATACCTTCGATTTCGTAAAGCATTATCACCTCTTTGCTACAAAATCAATATAATTGAAAAAAAGTTCATTGTCAAGTGGTTTCCAGGTTTCTATTTGTATAAATAACGTCATGGGTGCGTGGAGCTATGCATAGCATAAGAGGCAAGTGTGATCAGAGATAAATTCAACATCACGAAAGGAATAGTCGGGGCGGCACGTTTAGTGCAGGTGGGGTTCCTCTCGACATCGCGCATTGATCAAATTTAAAGAAAGGTCGTTCTATTGGACGACCTTTCTTTTTGTTTGTGGATGTCTCAAATGTACTCGACCGTGATGAACCTTGGCGTAAAACCGTTGAAGCCTGATCCTAGGTTTAACAATCTCGTTAATCGCCTTGCTTCGTCTTTGGTTCTACAACTCTGTACACGCTGATCTGTAGTGATCTCGTAGATTTCCCATTTACTGGTATCATTATTTTCCTTTACGGTATACATTAGACTACGCCCTCAAAACTTCTCTTTTTATGTTTACCTCTACCAGATCGCATTTCGTCTTCTAGACGTCCGCCGAATGCTGTATCATCCATAAGTGCAACATCATTGTTCTTTTTATTGCCTGATGGTGAACCCATAATACCTTGCTGAGCAGACTCTTCTGCATCGAAGAGTCGCATTTTAGACCTATCGATACCTACAACAAATCGTTTAGGTGCACCAACATCACCCCAACGATTTTTCAACTGCTTTACCATAAGTTGCCCAAGCTCTTCGAGGTCCTCTGTAGAGATAAGTGCAAACATGAAGTCTGCAGTCGCTGGTAGACCAAAAGATTCTGAAGTATCTTCTAGACCAACATCTGAATTAGAGAAACCTGAGCGAGTTGTCTGTGTCGCAGTCATAACAGGCACATTAAATTCGACTGCCAGACCACGCAATTCTTCTGCGATAGCTTTCACCAATGTATATGAATTCACGTTTGCGCCATATTTAACTCGTGAACTCATACAGATATTTAGATAGTCGATATAGATAACATCTGGTTTGAAGTTCTTCTTTAGTCTAAGCTCATTCAACAAATGTCTAAAGTGGGCTGAACCAGCAGATGCTGTAGGATACTCTTTAACAATCAACTTACCTGTTGTACGCGTTTTGACACGAGCGATTCGCGAATCATACGCTTCACGCGTAAGCATACGTAAATCATCAAGTGAAACGTCCAATAGGTTAGCATCAATGCGCTCGGCAATACGCTCTTCTGCCATTTCCATAGTAATATATAGCACGTTATTGCCTGCCATCAGATTTGCAGATGCACAATGTGTCATGAATAGAGTTTTACCAACGCCTGTGCCTGCCAAGGCAACACTCAAAGCTTTGCGTGATAGACCGCCCTTGGTGATTTCATTAAAGTATTCAAGATCAAACGCAATCTTATCCTCTTTCGCGTGATAAAAGTCGTAACGCTCTTGAGAGTTATCAAGAAAGTCGTGACCAATATTGCTGTCGAAAGAAACGCCCAGCGCATCTGACAACAACTCTGGAATAGAGCCTTTGTCATATTGTTTATCACGGTCGTCAAGTATAAGAATTGATTTCTTGACGGCATTGTATATTGCTTTATCTTGACAGAACTTTTCCGCTTTATCTACAAGCCAGTCAATATCAGTTGCTGGGTCATATTCAAGCTCGTCAACAATTCTACTTACCTTCGTAAACTGATCTTCTGTTAAACTATCATTTTCACCCAGCGTAATGTGTAGGGCTTCCTTGGTAGGAAGCCCATTGTATTTGTCAATGTACGATCTAATTTCATTGAAAAGATGCCGTTCTTCATAATCATCGAAATATTCTGGTTCAATGAACGGTATCGTTTTCCGCGTGAAATTGTCATTCGACATTAGATTTGCAAGAATAGTTCTTTCAATCAACGTAATGCTCCGATTTATTGATTATCGTTTTCTTCTATATCAGCAGGCAAAGGCGAATCACTCACTTCTTCTGTAAAGAGTGAGCCTGTTCCTACAGTATAACGCTTTTTGATGTAAGATGCAAGATCAGTTTTCTCAAACATCATTTTCCAGAAATCTCCACTTGAAAGAATTTCTTTTGCTCGTAGCAACTTCTCAGTTAGAACTTCACCAGTTTCGGGATCAAGAGCCTCGTACCAACCAACTTTAGGTTTACGAATATAGCCACCCTTCTCTGCAACATCAAGTAATCCTGACCACTTTGCAATGCCACCGTCGAACGTAACAGTGATCGGAATCTTAGACTTCTCGCGCACATGTCGAGACTTCTCAATATTAATTACGAAGTGATAGCCTGCAATCTCAGTACCATCTTTCTCTTGCTGACGACCAATGATCCAAATGGCATCTGCGGAATAGTACGCTCCGGTACCGCCAGACACGATATCTTTGGGATACAAACCGATCTCTTTATACGTATGGTTGACCGCAATCAAAGGAATGTCTTTGAGGTTCAAGTGAGGTGTTACCATACGGAACAGAGACTTCATCTGTTTTGCACGAGACATATCAGCAACTGATTTGCCGTCCATAGCATCGTCCACTTCTTTCTTTGAAGCGAGGTTACCAATAGAATCGATAAGAATAAGAACGTTATCTTTCTTTTCAATGTTGTCAAGTTGCTTCATGATATCAAACTTCAATTCCTCGACATCTTTGATTGGTGTGTGAATAACACGGTTCATGTCAATGCCAAAAGATTCGAAGTATGATTGTGGAGTACCAAATTCTGAATCGTAAAACAGAATAATAGCATCATCATACTTTTTCAGATAGGCTGCAGCCATAAGCAAAGCAAACGCCGATTTGAAGTGTTTGCTTGGACCAGCAAGCATAAGCAAGCCAGGCACCAAGCCACCGTCAACGCGACCCGATAACGCTACGTTTACCATTGGAACAGATGTTGGTGCCATGTCTTTTTTGCCAAAGACCTTTGAGTCCATAATTGGCGCTGTCAATTTAATGGTACTCGATTTGATAAGTTTTTCTAATAGTGACATGTATTACCTCTTGTTATAATCTCTTTAATATATCATGTACCTTGATAAATGTCAAGTAATTTTGATTGAAACTCTTCAATTTTTGACACCCTATCAGGCCATAAAATATACTCTTTTTCGGGATTTTTCTTTAAATTTTCGAGTAGAGGTGTAATGGCATTATGCATTCTCTCTAAACGTTTCTGCAAATCGTTTGCGGTTTCTTCTGTCTCCTGCGCAATCTTCTTTGAGATTTCAACAGAGGCTAGATCGTCTTCTGTAACGGCAGTAAAACCAAAGTCAAAAATATCATCAGTCATATTAGTCCCCTCATTGTAGTATATTTCATCCGAAGAAACTTTCCAATGTTGCTACGTTCTCTAAATTCCATCCAATAGAGTCAGTCACAAGTCGCAGAGGTTCCTTAAATGATTTTTCAAACTGTTTATCGTAGTCGATGTAGTTATTCAATTCCATTTCTCTGGGTAGATATTGTGGAAAAGATATGACATTTTCCCGAAGGACATTGGGCGTTTTCAAGTAACAGAACTTCACCTTTGTACCGTTCTTAATCGTGTCCATGTACTTATTCAGACCCAACTCAAGCATCTTCGAGTTGAACAAGATAGCGCCTCTAACATGAATAGGAGTACCCTTCTTGTATAGCGCGTTACGATCAACCCATTTATCAATATCAGAAATACCTCGAGGAAATGATACATCTTCTGCTGGTAGAGATTTAAACTCTTTCTCAAAATTTTCAACAAATTCGATCAACTGTTTCTCGCTACCAGTCAAAATTAGCTTATAAGCTTCTCTAAACTTAGTACGAACAATCGTCGGAGTAGACGATTTTACTGCTTCAAGTCCCATCACTTTTAGCTTTGGCTCAGCATATTGAACGCCTTCGTTGTTATGCACATTCAAGATATAATGTTTCTTACCAGTCCAAACACCATAATCGGCAATAACTTCACGACCCATTTCCATGCGCGGCTCATACGCATTCATATGATGAAATAGTTTATCGTATGCCTTAGCAAAGATTGGCTCAAATTTCTGCGAACATGCTTTATCCAAGAATTTGACAGGATCAGACGGTTTAATCTGATCTACAAGCGGTTTCATATTAACATAAAGCGAATCTGTGTCAATGGCAATAACATAATCAACATTGTCTGTTTTTACGATTTTGTTCATCGACTTATTGATAGCACTTTCAGCCCACTTAATTGATAGCTGACCAGATAGTGTAATTGCTTCAGCGATGCGAATATCAAAGTATCTGAAATATTGGTTGCCCAGAGCACCATACAAAGAGTTCAGCAAAATCTTGACAGCCTGCTGCGTGTTATTGAGACGATTCGCCTCTCTTTTCAAATCAGCGCTTGGCGTCTGTTCATTCTGTTGCTGCACTTCAAGCATCTTGTTTTTTGTGACACGGCGCTCGTCATATAGACCTATAATGATTTCTGGAATGAAGCCGCGCTTATCTTTGCGATAACATGTACCATTTGCAGCAACAGCGACGTCCATATCAATCGCTTCTTGCGGTAAAGTCGCGTTCTCATTCATATAATAATCTACACCACCCATGAGTCGATTGAGTGGATCAGTCAGCAATGTCTCTGGAGACATGTTATACTGAACAATCAAATTTGGATATAGTGAATTCAGATCGAAAGAAGTTACCCATTGCTGCATACCGATGTGAGGATCTTTCACATAACCACCAGGATAATCACCCTTAGATTTGTACTCGGTTTGTGGAACAGCAATGTTTCTATCTGACAGATATCTATATGTGATACTATCCCAGATACCAGTGGTACCAAAAACTTCTGGATAGTTGACTGCACCCTTATAAGCCAATGTGACAGCAAGATCCATCAAACCTGTTTGCTTATCAATCTCGTCAACAAGCTGCACATCTCGAATGTTATAGTCAATAAATTTCTGAGGATCTTCTTTATAAAGCGTGTGCAAAGAACCGTGCTCTTCATACGACAACTTCTTCTCGCCTAGCACGACATGTGAAATGTGATCAAGCGAATACGATTCTTGCTTGCCATATGAGAATGCAAACTTGGTAAACAGATCATAGTAGTCAACTTGCTGTACACCGTAAATTTCATACGCGTCTAGAGATTTACCTTTGACGCCGATAGCACGATAGTTGACAATATTCCATGGCGACAAAGCTTTCATCGTCTTTTCACCGCAAATCTTACTGATACGATTTACGAGATATGGAATGTCGAATAGTCTAATGTTCCAACCAGTGATGATATCTGGATAGTTGTTCTCCCAGAAAACAACAAACTTCTGTAGCAACTCGCCTTCGCTTTGACACTTGACATATCGAATTAATGCTCCCTTCAAATCAAGCTCACACTTTGAAGGGTCATAGTCATCCAAACCCCAAACATAGTATATGTTGTTTAGACTACTCTTATATGCAATGGAGATTACTGGATGATCTGCTTGATCAGGATGTGGAAAGCCATCGTCAGATGCGACCTCAATATCGATATTACCGATATTCAAGAAACTATACTTGTAATCAATCTTACCTGGATAAGCTTCTTGTAAGAACTGTACCGCACAGTTGTTGTTACCGTATATTTTTAAGTTTGCAACATCACTATACGTCTCGGAGAGTTCTTTAATCTCACTCATAGATTCAAGTTTCAGTGGTTTAACAGGTGTTCCGTCGAGAGCGTGCCAATCCGTATCAGCATCACTTGTTTGGAGATATAGTGTGGGTTTGAATGCAATTTTTTTATGAAGACGATTACCTTTATTATCATACCCTCGAAACAAAATCTTGTTACCAAATCTGTGAACAGACGTGTAAAAACTCATAGTACCCTCATTTCATTTTATAGTGATGCACTACGTGCGCAAGTCTTCATATCGAGTAGTATATAACCTATGACCGCTTTTGTCAAGCGATTTATGCATATGTAACAAAGCGAAGGGCTTTTGTGAAGCCCAACGCATTTTTGTTAGCCCTTATCTGAAACGAACGAATATAGCTCTTTAGCCTTTTCCATCAGTTCTTCAGTTGAATACATCTTATACATGTCTTGAACTTCTTCGAAAGTTTTTTTACCTTCGTCTAACATTTTTTCAGTAAATTCTACGTTAATTTTGTGTTGCTGATCCATGTAATCTTTTGCAAGCTGTAGCATTTCTGCACGGATTTCGAATGGGTTCTTTGACATTTTTGTCTCCTGTGATGTGTGTTAAAAGGGGAGCTAACCGTGGCTCCCCACGGGTTCATTACGGAACCACCCGTTACTCTGTGAGCATCTCTTGACTGAGACGATGCGTCTCAATCTGAATTTTCTTAGGCTTCTTTTCATCAGGAATGATATTTCGAAGTTTAACATTGAGCATACCTTGGTGTAAAGATACACCATCGACTTCAACAGTATCTGCTAAAGTGAACTTGCGCTCAAAGCTTCGCGCTGCGATACCTCGATGTAGATAGTCGACCTGATCTTCTGTACCATCAATAGTCGCACGAATAGATAGCACACCGTTATGCAGTTCAATATCGAAGTCATCTTCATCGAATCCTGCAACAGCAAGTTCGATTAGATATGTATAGTCGCCTGTTTTAACTAGATTGTATGGTGGATAATTAGATGCGCCAGATTTATTTGGTTGAGTTAGTTTATTGAAAATACCGTCAAAACCAATGAATAGCGGATCGTTTAGTAAATTTTCTGAAGTGAATCTACGTGTAGTCATTTGTTATCTCCTTATTAAGCAAGATTGATTTTTGAGCCCATTACGGCGCTCACATTTATTTATACGACTTTGCGCACAAATTCCAAGTTAGGTTCAGAATAATTTGGACCTTTCAAAATTTTACCATCTTCCCGGCGAATGGGCTTACCGTCTTCACCGAGCTTGCTCATGTTAGATCGTTGAACCTCTGTGAAGCAAGCATGTAAATTAATTTCGCGATCCTCACCCATTTTGTATACAGCTCCAATCAAATCAGTTAGAGTGTATTGTATTGCATTCAAGCTTTTGGCTCTGATCGAAATACCTACACCCATAGTAGCCGATAGAATACTCTGAAAACTAGACGGTTCTGTATTAGACTCTTCAGTGCATAGATCCTGTAGGTCTACACCAAACGCGTGACCAGCGCCATATGCAACATACAAAATGTCTGTGAGTGCGTCTGCAATTTCAACCACATCGAAGTTAAGCATACCTTCTAGAAGTTCTTTTACTTCTTCTGCAATAAGTTCATATCGTAAATCTGCAATCCCTTGAGTCGGAAACTCGGGAGAGGTTTTTACCTCTTGCCCGAACGCTTCCATAAATTCACGAACCATATCAAAGTGAGTCATATTTTATTTTCTTCCAATACTGTATTTTGCTACCAATTCCCATTCACCTTTATCGCGATGTGGTAGAACTTTAATCTGCGACAAAGGTGCAATAGGTTCTTCAATTTGCGATGGATCAACTGCTTCAATCAGACCCCACTCTTCGATAAGGTTCACAATTGTATTCCTACGCGCTTTATCTTCGTCTGTAAAATTATTGATTTTTCCGTCGAGCATAAAAAGCTCTTTGAAATGTAGTATAGCATATCTACCCTGCTTGTGCAAGATGTGACATGACTGGTATAGCTTTTTATCTTTACGGGAGGCAATACCTATCCGTGTCAATGTTTCCTTGACCTTTAAAAAGCTTTCAGAATCCGGCAACTCTATTTCAACGCCACATCCTTTAAAAATATCTTCCATCATTAACCACCCTTTTGTTGTTGTTCTTTCATGGTTTTTAATTGCTCATTAGACAACAAAGGAAGATATTCACGCGCAACATTACGATTACAGCAATACGTTTCACAAATCATATCCAACACTTCATCATCAATCGATTTAACCCAAGGAACGCGTCCGCGCTTATTAGGTCTAACGCTATATTTATAAAATTCGTATTGAGCACGATTGTTTAGCTGATGATATTGATTCATGAGGTTTGCGTTCAAAACTGTGTCGGGATGCAGAGTCAATGCCAAATTAGTCTGCCATGCAACGTAGCCAGCCTCAGCCAGCGTATCATTTTCTGTATCGCGCATCATGTTTGGCTTTTTACCATAGAGAATATTGTTCACATAATCAAACGCTCCAGCCATCTGCATTATCCTCCAACTCGACTTTATCGAATTTATTTGCACATTTGTTACAAAGTCTGGCTTCACCAGTTTCACCATTACCATAGCGATATCGAACTATAGGAGAGCTTTCACCAACACCCTTCTCACATACGAGACACTTGTACTTTTTTCTCTTGAAAAACCCCATCATTTCCACTGAGCCTCGACCATAAGCGTAGCAAGAGCAGCGACACGATTGATTTCAGAGTTTGCAACAAATGCCTCTTTATACTGATACTCAGCAAGAATGATAATGGCGTCTGCAATACTTGGTGCGCTACCAAGCTTTTCGGGTAGAATGTCGTACAATTGTCGATATAGCACCGCGCTATCAATATCAGAGTTTTCAGACACCCATTTACGAATCTCGGTGAAATTTTTCTCTTTCATAAGCTTGATCAACTTGTTCATGTTATCGCTTGTCTTATTTGCGAGTACACCTTCATCAATACGACCAGTGGCAGAATATCGCTGCAATTCGTTTAAAACTCTGCGCCAGTCAGGAAAATACGTCTGAATAACTTCTGCAACAGCTTTTTTCGAATACTCGACACCCTCTTCATCTAGAATGCTGATGACACGCTTGAAGAACTGTGAAGCAATAGTCGCCTTATCTTCTTTTGTAATTCTAAATTCAATAACGGAACAACGGGACTGCAAAGGTTCGATGATACGATTGCGGAAGTTACATGTCAAGATGAAGCCACAGTTACTTGAAAATTCTTCCATGAAGTTGCGAAGAGCTGGTTGCACAGAGTCAGTGTTAAGATAATCGGCCTCGTCAAGAATAACATATTTACGCCCACCTTGAAAAGAAACAGTAGACGCAAACTGTGCGATTTGATTACGCAGTGTATCGATCTTACGCCCTTCCATAGAGCCGTTGATTACGATATAGTTTGCACCAATCTCTTCAAGCATTGCTTTGGCAACAGTTGTTTTGCCAACACCAGCACTACCAGAAAGAATTAGATTGGGAACGTTGGCTTGATCGACAAATTGCTGAAACGTCTTTTTCAAATTTTCAGGTAGAATAGTGTCGGCAACAGTTTGCGGGCGGTGCTTCTGAACCCATAGAAAATCATTTACATCATTGACCATATTAGTCTCCATTATATAATATTGTTATGAGAGGGGGCTTTCACCCCCTCCACATTAAGCTTCTGCTTCGGTAGCGTCTTCGTCAGTGCCTTCTGTTTCATTTGCGGCTGCTGCCGGCACTTCTGATAGAAATGTTGCAAGTTTATCGCGAATAGCACCAACTGCACTCATTTCCTCTGGTTTAACTGCACCTCGTGATGAAAGCACATCAACGACTTGCAGTAGCGCTTGTAGATCAACGATCTGCAATTGTGTACCCTCTTTAGGGACTTCTTGTTCCTGATCAGCCATTATATCTCCTTAGTTAGCTTGAACTGCGATCCAATATTGAACATTGGTCGATTTGAAATGTGAGATGCCAGCCTTTGAAAGCGAAACAGTATAATCTGCTGGCAATAGTTTAAGGTTATCAACTTTGATCGTCATCTCAAAGTCTTCTCCATCATAGTCAGAAATTTCGATATCATATGTATCTGATGTCGAATTTTTAGAGTCAACAGCCCGCAATAGAATTTTACCATTGGCGCCTGTGAATGCAATATCACTCACCTGTAGAACACCTGCGCCTCTGATAGCACTTTCAATGTCAATCCATTTGATATCAACTGTAACATCAGCATTAGGCAATTTCATTTGCTTTTCTGGTGGAGTAACAATCATGTTTTCAGCCGCGTAGACATATGATACCTTACGGCGATCATCTCGAATCTCAAACTTCTCAGATCCAAACTTTACATCAACGCTATCATTGAATAGTGATACTGTTGACAGAAAACGCGAAAGATCGTACACTGCTGCGCGTCCATCAAGAGTTTCAGAGATAGTGGCGCTTGCCATTACTGTTTGTTGCGGGGAAATAGTTGTCAGAGTGTTACCTGGCTTGAATAGTAGACCCTGGTTAATGCCAGAGAAATTCTTCAAGATAGAGACTGTATCGTCACTAAATTTCATTATTAAGTATCCTTCTTTGTCTTTGCAGCCCTACGTTGCTGTCTGTTGATTGTATCATCTTTTTTAGGTGATTGCAAGTAATGTTTTTTGTTAGATTCTTTTGATGCAGTTGGTGATGCTTTAATAGCTGCCATTGCGCTAATTGATCCTCCGAAGATGTATGAACCAACATGCTTCAACTTCATCCATGGACACATCCAAATATTCATACCCATCTTTCGGACGTTATACGAAAACATATAGTCCTCTGAAAGATAACGTCTTGTATCTGGATCAATAATAGTGTCAAAATACGCCATGATCTCGCGAGTACCGTCGAAATTTTCAGTGCGTACATGATCGGGTTTGTATTTGAGGTCTGGATATGACTCTTCATATTTTTCAAATACTTTACGGGTAATCATCATAAAGCCTGTACCGCCTTCTCGAATTTCAACAGGCTCGTCGATCTTAAACGACTTTATACCCTCAGCAGGATTGAAAACATAGTCACCAACAAAGTGCTCCAGCATGAATGGATTCTCGTCAGCAAAGCCTTGCTCGGCAGCTTTAGCAACTTTCTCCCACGAAATTGTCTTCTTAGGATAAGGTCCAGTCATAACATCGTAGTCATCTGTACCAGTAAGATGCAACAATGTTAACACGTCTTTATAATCAAATCCGATATCCGAATCGATAAAAAGTAGATGTGTACAGTCAGATCGTAAAAATTCATCAACACAGTAGTTGCGAGCCCGTGTGATCAAACTTTCATTAAATAGATAGTAGAAACGCACATCAATGCCATGACGCGTACACGCCATAGCTAAATCGTTCGTCGCTTTTGTAAACATACCTGCACATTGCCCACCATACATTGGCGTGGCTATGAACAGCTTCTTATCTTGTAAATCGCTTGTTCTAATTTCAATATCCATTAACTACCCTTCAATCTAGAATTATCAAGTTGTTCTTTCATCCATTTTGCACATTGTTTTGCAGACAACGCATCTTCTCCAGTGGCAGGCATACGATCATCTTCACCTACGCCTCGAATTACTGACGCAGATAACATCATAGCAGATGCCATAATCATACAAACTTGATGAAGGTCAGAACCGTCTGGTCCACTGTCGTAGTCATGCCCGCGCTCGAAGTCGTCAATATGACGCTTGAGACTGTCGATCATTTGCTGCCAAGGAAGACCCCTTTCCCAATTGCGATGTGCATACTTGAGTGCGCCATACTCCAAAGATACAGCGCCAGCAGCCACAGCTTCAAGAGGAACTTGTCGGAAATAAGGCACACCCAATGCTTCTCGCATTGCTCCAGTCTCAGATGCTGGATGCTTAGTTTTTTTACCCATTATATACTCACTTGCTCTAAATCATGTTCAGCCCGATGAATGGCTTGTAGTCTCATTATGTCCGCAGCCACATCATGGCTACTATCGTGTGCTACAAAGTATTTATACCACTTTTCATCATCTTGTACTGGTACAAAGCCATTTTTTGTGGTATAATTGAACTTTGCATCAATGTGGGTACGAACATCTCTCACTTTGTAAAACTTCAAATACTCTTTAAATAGATACTCATTGTTAGTTTCATCCATCAATCTACCAAGAATAACTGGATCGAAAGTGTTACCTCTCGACCACCAGTAATCAATATTGACTTGTTCTCTCAGATATTTAAGTATAATATCACAAAATTCAGTAACTGTCAAGTCGTTTGGCGTTATTTTTAGCTTGTCACGAGCCTCTTTTGGAAGCTTCTCCCACCATTGAACATCTTCTTTTGTGAACTTGCAACCATAGTTATCCAATTGATCTTTCACCGATAGCTTGACTGTCTGCACATTCGCTGCAAGTTCCTGAAACGAATACGGGTCTTCGATGAAACGATCCCACTCAAATGTTGTGTAGGCCATATCCACTACAGGACAAGAGTTAACCCTTGCCCCTAGTGTTTCCATATCAAATATGAAGTCTTTACGGTTTGGCTTCATGCTGCTACCAATGAAGTGTATTGCTCAACAGTCATGCTGCCCATGCGCTTATTGTGATAAGCTGAAACCATAGCCAAGTTATCGTATGTAGTCAGACCACCTTCAGCATGGGCTGTTTTGTGTGCGCCATGTGCATCAGCCATTGTCAATGGTTCACCTGAAATCGCACACTTGAAGCCTTGTTCAATAAGTTTTGCTTCACGCCACGCACGTGGAAAGATACGCTTTGGATCCTTTAGAGTTACCAAAGAAGCCATATCAACGCTTTTCAATAGCCACATCAAGCACTCAAAGATAGGTTCACGGTCACGGTGATAACCTAAAACATCTTTGAACTGTTGACCACGTGTTTTGTTCGCATCCCATGGAGAAGGCTGACGAAGTTCGGCTGGTTGACTATCATAAGGAAGAGTGAATGGAGCATAAGCAGTAGAGATAGCTTCATAAAACTCTGCATAATCATTGACTTTGAAAGTTTCAAATTCTTCTTCCATATACAGCCAGATACGGGAGAACAAGCTAAACTCGGTTTGGTTCATCTTTTTGGCTAGTGAACGATTTATTTGAGTTGAAATTTCTTCAACAAAGTTTAGCAGTTTCTTTACACTCGCATAGATTTTGTCCACCTCTTTCTGTGACAAATCAGACTCGTACAACTCTTCAAGTGCAACATCATCAGCTTTACCCAAGCCACCACCATCATAGTAGCGATAAAAGACACGAGCAATCATTTCGTCATGACGAAGGCGCTTGTTATCAAACGCAATAGCGTTGAACACCTTTGCTTTGCCTTCTTTTTGGCTAAACTCAAAGAAAGAGTGTATTTTGTTGTTTACACCACGAACAGGGCGAACAGTGTTACGAATTGCATTCGCAATTGGAATATCTCCATACGAGTTCAACATCTCTTGATGATTTACATCGGTAGTCTCATTCAAAGAGCGGAAGATGTAACCAGTTTCATAGATAGACAAGTTTGAATAGATGCAAAATGTAAGATTCGTTTCAAGAAATTTTTTCTTTTGCTCTGGCGAAAGATCACTATAGTACATCCCATTCCAACGAAATTTGTTGTTGAAATACATGAAGATGTAGCGTTTACGGTGCCCACCATCAACGCTTTCATAAGCAAACATGCTGCCAGCTGTGGTGGTTGGATCTAACAGTTCAAACTGCCACTGACCATCGACCATTACAGGAGGAGTATCAGCGTAAGCAAAGCTGCCTGGAGTTTTTTCGTGAATTGTGATCTGACCTAAGTCAACGCCCATCATAATTGAGTTGATGATACCTTGTGCTTTTGATTGATCATTTGATTTCTCAAGTTGAGGCTCTGTATCTAGTCGTTGACCTACAGGCTGAACATCAATCTCGCCGTAGCGAAGAAGCAGTTCACGAATAGGAACGTCAATTTTGCGATAGTTCGAATTGATTAGCATATTTTTCATAGTATATAACTCACTTTCTTCATTTCACACTAGACATATAGCACATGATTCGCTGTATGTCAACAAAAAACACTGATAAATTCTAAAACATATTGCTGCCGCTTCTTGCCGAAACCATTAATATTTTGCATTTCTTCAACAGTGATAACATTATCGTGGAACCAGTCCCGCAGTTGACGAACATCACGCCGAATGAACTTCATTTTCTTCTCAGGCCAGCCTTGAACACCGCACTCGTTGAAGATTTTCAGAAGTTCATTACCGCTAACATTGACATTCATGGCTATCACTCTCTTTGTTACATTATGAATGTATAGTGATTCGTCATGAATGTCAACCCTTAAAATCGGTTTCTAGACGCATTCCGTAATTATTTACGCCAGTAGGCACCTCGAAGCCATCAACATACTTCAACTGGTTCTTCTTGAAGGGTTCATAGTCAACCCAGTGGTGCCAGCGACCATAGCGCCAGACAAGACGGGCTACATCTGGGTGCATATCAACAAGCATTTGCGATTTGTTCACAGTACCTTCAGCATTGTAGTTCGTGGCATCATCAATCTTCTCCGAGTTCTCTGCGTGATAGAACTCAGCGGTATTACCACCCTTTACAGTCTGAGTTGCAGCTTTGCCTTGCATAAATGCATTGAACTGAATGGTACAGTCGCCATCTTTCAGAACCCGAAGGCAGATATCAGTGTCTTCATTGTAACGACCACGCCAGCGATGCTTACAATCATTCCTGATAAGCAAAGCAGAATATATACGGGTGTTGGCAACGAATGCAGGATACTTCTGATCTGGTGCAATAAAGAAACGATACTGTGGACCAGCAATGTAAACATTCTTAAATCTCTCTACAAAGTCTTCCATCGCACGAAACCCTGCACCACTCTCAAAGCGAATACGCTGATTCTCATGGAGACGATAGAAGTCACTAATGTTGTCATCAAAGACCCAGTGATACTTAGCACCGATGCTGATAGAGTGATCCCAACACCAGTTTCTTGCACGACCTGGACCATCGCCATGATTGGAGAATGGAGCAACAAGAAGTGTTACATAGTCACGAATACCAAAGTTGTCTAGTGCCTTTTCGTATTGCTCTTCTTCTTGAGGCTCAATCGCAATGTAATGTGGAATCTGCATACGTGCCAAAGAACGTGACGTGAACATACTGTCATAGCGTGTCTTTGAAATAATGTAGAGTGGATGTTTTGCTTGAGTTCTCTCACCATCTTCGACCCAACGCAGAAGACGATTCGCTGTAATCTCTAGCTTGGGATGCCAGATAGCTTTCGTCTTATCAGTAAGTTCTTGGTCAATTTTCCGAGAAAACTCTCGGTAGTCTTCTTCGTTACGAAACTTCACATGAACGGTGCGAAACGGTTCTCTATGCTCTTGCGCAAACTCAGGCATACCATGCCAGTGTTGCTTCCACTTGAGTTCACCAAGAGTAGGCAACTTCTCTTTTGTTTCCTTACGAGGAATAAGAAGTGTACGATCAATTGCAATTTCACCTTCATCTCCATCGTCAAACAGAGTCGCACCTCTATCAATCAAAGGATACCAGGTCACTTTCTTCTTGTAATCCAACATTTGATTTATACGCTTACAGAAGTCCTCAAGGTCGTCTATATTACGGAAGTGAACATAAACAACTTTCCAAGCATCATTTTTACGCTTGGCTTTCGTCTGATCGTACAGAACATCTGGTACTTCTTCGCCAAAGAATTTTTCTAGACCAACACTATACGAGTCCTCGACTCTCTTTTGAAAGTCGAGGTAGTTATCGTATTCGCCGCTCTCTTCAACAACTGATTTAGGTGTTTTATTCATGTTATCTCCAACAATATACTACACATACCCATGCGCCTTTTGTATCTTCTCTTGCTTCAACATTGGAAAACTCTTTACGAAGTAAGTCCAAAATCTCATTATATTTAAGATGATCTGGAATATCGTTCAAATGTGCATGGTGAAATTCAAATATCAATTGATGTATTGTATCATAGTTTTTAATGGATTTCAAGACCTCATATTCACCACCTTCAATATCCATCTTAATAATGCTAGGCTTGACTTCTTCTAAGACCTTGTTGACGTTGATACACTTTACGGTGGCGGTGTCGCGACCACGCTTCTCAATAAGTGAATGCGCACCCTTATTTTTCTTTACATTGATAGAGAAATAGCGTTCTTCATCATCATTCCCAACAACAGCACGATTATGGAGATATGCTCTATCATCAACTCCGTTAAGCTTCACATTCATCTGAGCAAGTTGAAAATTCTCAGTTTCAGCTTCAAAGGAGTGAACCTCTTTTGCGCCTTGTAAAAGGGCATAAGTTGTAAACATACCTATATTTAAACCAAAGTCAACGATTACATCATCTGGAGTAATTTTGAGTTTGCGATATTCGCCAGAAGAGACTTCTTTTAGAACAAATGGATCAGACGTCTCAGGTCGGACATAGGCTTTCATACCTTTATTCTCTTGTAACTCTAAATCAATATATTCGTCTTCAGATTCATCTATAAAGTCTAAAATATTTTTCGTATAATTATGCCTCTTTAATTTCATTATTTCTCCAAAATTCTTTTTCTCAATTCACTTGATGAAAATCTATGGTTGCGGCGATTGAAATACAAGTCAATACCAAGTTTATCACACAGTTCACGACCAGTGAAGTCCTTGTCTTTGTATTCGTCACCCAAAATCCTTACATCTATACTATACATTTCAAGCATATCTGTCAAGTCTTTTTCTGTCACATACGGAATTATTTCGTCAACATACTTGACGGCTGATAGCTGTGTATAGCGTTCTACCACAGTCTGAACCGGTCTATTCTTCTCTGGTCTATCAATATTCGGGTCTAGCTGAAGCCCACAGATAAGATAGTCGCACTGCGTCTTTGCTTCGCGCAACATAGCAATGTGTCCGGCGTGGAGTAAATCAAAAACAGAGCATGTGAATCCTATCTTAGTGTTATACATGCAATTTTTCAATCTCGTCCTTTATCATGAGTTTTTCAACTTTCAAAGGCTTAATATACTTCTCAGGTGCCTTCTCAGCCTCAAGAACTTCAATACGATTGTGCAAGTCTTTATGTTTGCTTTCTAAAGAAGCAAGTCTTCCAGTTTGCATTTTACTCTCCTATGTAGCCATTCTACTAAAATTTTTAACCTTTTCGAAACGGATAACGTTATCGAATTTGTCGTACAATTGATCACCCTTGTGACTGATGATAAAGATGTTGGAATCTGCTGTAAGTTCGTTGATAATTTTCAAGAACTCTTCTGTTCCTGTGTTGTCAAGACTACTATCCATAATCTCGTCCATGATCAGTAGATTAGTAGATACCGAGTTACGAAGTTTTGCTACTGCTCTCCATGTAAATAGTAGGGCAAGGTCAATACGCAATTTCTCTCCTTCGGAGAAAGAAGCGTAAGAAAACTCGTCACGAAAACGACTCTTAATTGTTTCATTAAAACTCTCGTCTAATTCAAATTGCACAAAGAAATCCATAGCAGCAAGATACTTGTTGATCAATTTATTCATGATAGGAATATACTGTTTGATGATTCGCGTTTTAATGCCACCATCTTTTAACATTGAACTGACAAGTGACAAAGTTTCTCGACTATCAAACAACTCAGTTTGATTCGCGTGGTAAGACTTTAGATCGCTTTCTAGATTATTTATGGTAGATGTGTCAATACTCTCAAATTCTTTCTGGGCATCTTCAAGCTCTGTTCGAATACTTGATAGCGTATTCTTTGCAAACTTAACATTCGCTCTATGCTCAGATACTCTGAGATGATGCGCAGAAATCTCGTCCTCGATATCGCTTACTACATTAAGTCTATTGATATGCTTCGACTTTCGCTCGACAATTTGCTCCTTTGCCAACTCAATTTCTTTGACCTTTTCCAGATGCGAAGATTTGGTATCTTCTTTGAATGTGTGCTCGATACCTTGCTTACACGTTGGACAGTTATCATGATTCTCATAGAACTTCACTTCCTTCATGATCTGACGCATCTTCGTGTCTAATTTATCGTCTATCTTACCAAGCTCTTCTAGCTTCTTTTTCTCGGAAGATTTGTCACCGATCTGCGCAGTGAGATTGTCCATCACTGAAGAAACAGATTCAATATTCTTCTCCTCTGCTTCAATGATAGTTAACTGTTCTTTCACACGATCTTTGATTCGCGAAACCTCAGTTTCTTTGATTTTGCGAATAGATTCGTTGTGATTCTTAGCAGATTCGATTTTGTTTTTGAGCAGGTCAATTTGATATTTTATTTCCGCGACATTATCTTTATTCGCAGAAATCTTCTCTTTTAGTAGAGTGTTCATGACAGTAAAGATTTGAATATCAAGCAAATCTTCAATAACATCGCGTCTAGACTTTGCGGGTAGCTGCATGAAAGGTACGAATGTACTTGAACCCAGTACAACAACTTGTCCGAAAGATTTGAAATTCAATTTAAGAATATTCTCCTCAAGATAAGCTTGATAGTCACGCGCCGCTGCGTCTTGATTAAGCAATTCACCATCTCGCCATATCTCAAAGATGGCTGGCTTCATACCTCTAAGAACAATATATTTGTGACCAGATGTTGTAAATTCTACCTTGACCTTCAAGTCTTTTTGATTGATAGAATTCATTAGCTGTGGCTTGTTAATCTTGCGAAAAGGTTTACCATAAAGTGCAAAGCAGATTGCATCTAGCATAGTCGATTTACCAGCACCGTTTTCACCCACGATCAGCGTAGATTTGTTGGCTGCCAGATCAATCTCAGTCCAAGCGTTGCCTGTTGACAATATATTTTTATAGGATAACTTATCAAAATGTATCACAGATTTATAGCCTCACTGTATAGTTCACGCAAGCACGTATTCACCTTGTCCTTATTGCTCGACAGATTCATAGTGTCAACATATTGCTTCAATATAGTCAATGTGTCCTGTGCTTCATCAAGCAACTCGTCATCACCGATTAAGTCCAAGTTCATATGATCTTCAACAATCTTGATATCAGCAGCATCACTTGACTGTAATCGGTCAAGGAATAAATCAAAGATGTATGGATTATTTCTCTCTCTGATTATAACCTTTATGAATGTGTTTGTCAATAGAGAAATGTCAAGTTCTGCAACATCTTCGATTGTCATGTCAGTGTCATCATAGATGATTTTATGAAAGATTCTATGTGGATTTTGATAGAAAGTCATCTCACGAGTTTTGGTATCAAAGATGTGAAATCCACGTTTTCCGTCATAATCCGACCAGTTCATCTCATACGGTGCGCCAAGATATGTGATGTTATCATGCGATGACGGATGATGAAAGTGACCAGAATAAACATCGTCAAACTTTTTGAAGATAGATTTGCTTAACCCATGATCACACAAGTGACCTTTCATCATCTCAAAGCCAGAGATTTCAAAGTGACCCATAAGAACTTGCGCCTTGGTATTCTGAAATATTTCAAGTGTCTCGTGTGAATTGTCTGCGCAAATCCATGGCGCAAGCATAATATCACAGCCATCGAAATGCAATTCAGTCGGCTTTTCCCAATATAGATTTAAATTATCATACTTTGTTTCCGAGTACAACTCGCGTAGACTGTTGACTTCGTTCGTATTCTTGTAGTATGTGTCGTGATTACCTGCAATGATATGAACATCAATACCCATGTCATAACACGGTTTGATGAAATACGTTTCAGTGTTTCTTGCTGTAACATAGTTGACATATTTACGACGATCCATTAAATCGCCCAAATGCAAAATAGTCTTTACACCTTCAGCTTCTAGGGTAGGAAAGAATACGTCGGTATAAAATTTTGCAAAGTGATGTGCAAGTGCAGCGTTGTCATTTCTCGCACCCCAGTGTGTGTCAGTTATAATGGCTATCTTCATTATCGTCTATTAACCCAATCTTGCTCCCATTGCTTATATGCTTTGGTGCTTTCATCAATAATATTTTTCAAAGTTCCTGCGTAATGCTGCCTCTGTTCAGGATGCGTCTTACTATCTCTTACTTTAGCAACTAAGTCTTCTATAATAACTGGTAAAGGTTGCGCCATAATTATACTCCATCATTTTTTCGCATTATCTCGTTTCTTCTGCATAGTGGCTTCATATCCTTCAACAAAGTTACTCATGTAATCATTATCCAAGTCAATGTATGCAGCACTACCATCTTTACTCTCGCCACCACCTGATCTATCGACTGCTGTATCATGAATTACAGAGTTTTCAACAACCTTGTGTTTGATGTACAACTGCTTCTTCTCTTTTTCGATTCGTCTGAGAAACGCAAAGTAGATGACTTGTGTGAAGTATGCGAATGGATTCTTAGACTTATCTGGATCAAAGTTCTTGACTGCCATGATCGCATTTTCTAATCCATCACTAATCATCTCTTCTTTATATGAATATCCAGAGAAGTTAGGTTTTGTTGCAAGACGATTCGCTATCTGATATAGACACTCGCCTATGTAGTTCGGTATTCGTGGATGTTCGTCTCCACCGTTCTCAGCATCTTCGCATAGCTTGCGGTACTCAACCATAGCATCGAAAAAGTGAGCGTTGTTTACATAATTTCTTTTAGCTTTAGCCATTTCAAATCCTTTTCTTTTCATTGTATACCAAAATATATGTGATGTCAACCCCTAATTAATGGTTGACATGGGTGCTGAGAATGTGTATAATGCTTATAACGAATATGAATACTATTAGTGTATTTTAGATGATTTAGATTCTAGCATTGCTTCGAACATCTTCTCTAGGTCATCGATATCATCAGATTCAATATCATCATCGTATCTGATATGCTTCTTCATAAACTCTTCATAGTAGTTGACACCATGCTGAGACGCAGGATAACAAAACATTATGTCATTTTTATTGATGGAAACTACATCGATATCTGACAGAACCATCCAAGATTTAGCAAAGAAGCCGTGCAAAGGATCCATGTGAACAGAGATAGGCATCGCAACTACAACAACGTTTTCAAGTGATGTAGACTGATCTTTTGCAAGAATGTCTTCACCGTTCTTCAGTTTTATGTGTAACAGGTTCATCAATGATCTCCTATCTTAACATTATATATCTTAAATTCGAAACCCTCATTCGAGTAGATTTTCACACGCTCAAGGAAGTGTTGAACTGCAAAGTTCTTTTTTGACTTCCATTGTAAGTCGTCCACAATGTCATATAGAACAGCTTTATCTTTACCGTTGCCTTTACGCAGCACTCGCCCAATTGACTGTAGATTTCTGATTTTAGATTTAGAAGGACTAGCAAAAATGATATTGTCAAGTCTTTTAATGCTAACCCCCGTAGAAAATGTGCCGTAACTTGCAAGAATAATATTGTCGCCACTGTCTTCGACAGTACCTCGAACATCCTCCCGCTCTTGTGCCCCAACCCCACCATGGATGAAATGTACGTTCTTGTCTTCTCTTTGCAACATAGGCGCAAGGACTTTACCGTGCTTCTCAACAAACTGAAAAAGTATGAGAGTGTTTCCTGGTAAACTCCATGCCAAGTTACGAATAAATTTGTTTCTTGCTTCATCACGAACGATCCAATCAATCTCTTCTTGATATGACTTATTACTATTTAGCTTGCGCAATCCATCAGGATATTCGAGTGTCACTGCTTTGATTTTGAAGTCAGCAAGAGTTTTGTTCTCAATTAACGTCTTTGTATGCGTAACTTGATACACTGGACCAAAAAGCCCAGTGAGAACTAGTTCATGTGTTTCAGTGTCATCTAGTGTCCCAGTTAAACCGTATCTATAACGTATGTTAGGCATCTTTTCAAGAATCTTCGTGATAGATTTGGCTTTAGCTTGATGTGCTTCATCAACAAAAATAACATCGAACTTATCGAAGTAGTCTTTTCTTTGCTTGTATATAGACTGCCATGTGGATACTGTATATTGTGCATCTACATTCTTATCCACTCCTGCCATAATCTTATGTGTATCAAGAGGTTTACCTCTATTGTATTCAACGAAGTCAGATGCCATCTGTGATACGAGTGATGTTGTAGGAACAAGAATGAGAACGCGTCTATTGCAGATTTCAGCATGATATCTAGCAAGCAGATAGATAATGAAAGATTTACCAGATGCAGTTGGCGACAGCAGAAGCTTTCTTTCGCCATTCAATGCTTCGACAACTGCATCGTTTTGATAGTCGCGAGGTGCGAATGCGCTATTAAACTGCTCTGCAAGATCGTAACCAGCAGTGTCCGGAAATGTTTCGAGTGGTGCCATATTTTCACCGAGCACGAGTTCATAGTCTCTTGTTTTACAGAATTTTGCAATGTAACCCACAAGACCTGCATATATCATACCAGTCATGGTGTTGAGAAGCCGGATCTTCCCATCCCACATTTTGTTCTTATAGCTTGGCATAAACTTGTAACCTGGAACAAAAAATTCGAAGTATGCGGACATCTCCATCTTGATACCAGGTTCTGCGACGACACGAACGTAGACCTCATCTACCTTTTCAACGACAACTCTTTCCATTTACATTGCACCTGTTCTAAAGCGTTCCCAGTCCACAATCGTTTTGAGTTGAAAACCTCTATTCGTTATCTGTTTTATAATCGATTCAAGATATTCTACGATAGCTTCTTGCATACCTATTTTGAGTGTTTGCTTGATAATATCATCATCAGCATCAACATATGTCCCGATATCTTGTCTAAGAATTTTTAGTGGTTGTGGTGTCCAACCATATTCCTTCAACTCTTCAATATCAAGGTCGCCCTTGTAATATTGCTCTTTGAGAAGTCTAAGTTTTTTATAATCAGTTTTCTGCTTTTTCAGACGTAGACCTTCCTCCATGTACATGCGGAAGTATTTGTTATGAAGTTTTGGTATATTGGCTGATTCGTTCGATATGTTTATCATATCAATTTCACAATCTTTAGCCCACATCTCATATATCTCTTCAAGCTTCATGTCGTCTCCATTAAAAAAAATAATATCATTATATCACAAAAGTGTTTGCGAATCAAGTCAAAGGTGTTATAGTATATTCATTTACTTGAAATGTTACTGTGGCAGACGCATATGTAACATCTTCTTCTTGCTGGTTCATTACTATTTGACCCAGTGAGATTGGGAATATGTCATTGAATTTGAATTCAATATTCGAAGTTTTTGCTGCGTTTTGCGTGATTACACTTGCGTCAGAATACAATCCATCGCCTTCGATAAGATTTGCATACTGCGAGAAGTTGTTTGGATATGTTAGACCAATCATCCAAGAAAAAATCTCTTGATAATTATTCAAGTCTTCGTCGATGAGAAATGTGATATCAAGAGTTCCAAATTCGACTTTATCTCCTGGTCTATAAATCGTTCTGAAAGGTGATCCTTCTGTGACAGGATTTATCGTCAGACCTGGAATGTTTACTTCAGTTGCAAAATACTCGACATGTGGTAAACGATCTATGACCAAACGATAATTCTTTGGTGAGTAAAAGTTCTGTCTAAGTGTAGTACAATCAATCATCGTTTTCTCCTATTCATTGATACTATTTATATGAATAAAAAAAAGAGGGCGCCAGAAGACGCCCTCTCAGTAAGCTCAGTTAACCTAAGTCTTATTATAGGATGTTTGTTACTGCCACGCGGCGGTAGTAAATGTTTGTGTTAGCCTGAAGACGACCTGCACCTACGTTTGAACCTTCAGCGAATGGGTTTGCAACCATGCCGTAGCGAGTTTTGAAGCCAAGCTTCGACTGGAAGCTATTCTCACCAACTGCACGAACCATCTGTAGTGGTACGTATGGGCAGTAGAAGAGACCTGCGTCGAATGTGCTTGAGCCTTTGTAACCTACTACAAGGTAGTTAGCACCTGCATATGGATCAATGTACACGCGGAAACGACCGTTAAGAACACCGATGAATGTGTTGCCAGTATCATCTGGGTTCAGGTTGTTTGCGTTAAGCGCTGGTGTGTAATCAAGCATACCTGCCATTTGAAGCGCAGACGCTACGTCTGAGGAACAGATAAGAATGTTACCCTTACCACGACGAGTTGCTTTTGCGATTTCATTAGCTTCACGTTCGATTTGGAACATAAGGCCTTTGAACTTCTCTACTGACCAGCGACCGTTTGCGTCAACATCAAGGTCGAAAGTACCTAGTGCTGCAGTACCTGTTTGCGCACCTGCTACAGCGTTTGAATATACTGTGCGAACAACCTCACGGTTGATTTCTGCAAGTAGTTCTGCTGAAAGCATGTTTGCAAGCTCTGTCTCTGCGTCAAGACCGTGGATTGCTTTAAGGTCCTGTGCAAGTTCAGTTGTGTACTCTGCTTTTAGCGCACGGCTCTTTGCAGTCACAGAAACTTTCTCAATTGAGAATGCCATCTCTGGGAATGCATTGTTTGCAGCATCACCAAGTGCTTCAGCAGTTGCTGTCGCAAGGCCTGTACCTGTTGTCTCGCTACCTTCGCCAAGCTTGTTAGCGTGTGTACCTGCACCTGTGAAGTCTGTGTCAGCTTCGTTGTAGAATGCTTCGTCGCCAGCCTGATTTTCGTAACGCGAACGCATTGCAAAGATCAGTCCAGTTGGGCCTGTCATTGGCTGAACGCCAGCAATGTCATATGCGATAAGATTAGGCATAGCACGACGAACAAGTGAGATAAGTACGGGATCGTAGCCTTCAACACCGTTACCTGTTGCGTTTGCTGGTGCTGTTTCTAGAAGTGCTGCTGGCGAATATGTCGAACCTTCGCGAAGTGCTACTTCAGTGTTCTCAAGAATGGTTGCAGTAACCGCTCTCTTATGCGAGTCGCCAATGTTTGGTAGTGATTCATGCTCCAGAATAGGAGCCCACTTTGCCATTAGTTCTTCGTTTCTCATTATCGTTCTCCTTATTTGAGATTAACTATATGTATTTATATAATTCTTATTTTGCGTGACGATCAAGGATCTGTGCATATCTAGCAATTGATTCATCAAGAACCTTTGCTTTTGGTTCATCGTCGGTCTCTTCTTCGAGAACTTCTGCTCCTGTTTCAACAGTTACATTTTCGACAAAATAGCTTGATTTGATTGCTTTCAGTTTTGAAGTGTAATCTTCAACGCTGTTGCAAGACATACCTTCTGCAAGCACGTTTAGCTTATCAGCTTGTGTGTCAGTCAAATCTTCAGAGATTTGAGCAAAAGCGATTTCGCGCTCAAGTGTCTCTTTCTCTTCTTTGATCTCGATCAGTGCTTCAAAAATTTCGTTGTACTTTTCTGAAGATTCATCAAGACGCTTTTCAAGTTCTGCAATAGCATCAACTTGCTCATCGTCGATATCGATGTTGTGAGATTCTACAAGACCTTTTAGACTGTCAATTAGAGACTCAGCAACTTCAACTTTGATAGAAGATTCGACTGCTACTTCGTTTGCTTCCATCCAGCTTTCGATGACGTAATCAAGGTATGTGTCAACCTTTTCAATCATGTCCTGCTTAGTTGATTCGATTGATTCGACAAATTCTTTCTCAAACTTATCTTCCAAAGATGATTCAATAGCTGCAGTCTTTTCGTTAATGACTGCTTCGAATACTGCTTCAGCTTTTGACATAAAGTCTTCTGAAAGCTCTTCGCCATCGAAAATTCTTTCGAATGCAGATTCTTTAAGACCAGTGTTGTTTGTTCCTTGAGGTGTTTTTACATCATCCTCAATTTCATCAGCCTTTGGATCTACCTTTGCTTTAACGTCGCCCTTGCGCTTTTTAGGCTCTCCGCCCGCTGGCGCAACTGCGTCCGCAGACATCGAATCGTCGCCAGTTGCTTTCGCTTCGTCTAGCTTATTTTCTAGTTCTTCACTCATTGTTATGCTCCTTATGTGATTGTATCAAATCTAACATTATTTATACAAATTATGTATTTGCGAGTGACTTGATAAATTTCTCAAAAAGTCTTGAGGCTTGCTCTTCAAGTTCCTTCGAACTGCGCTTTGCAGTCTGACGAATCTCTTCTTCAATTTCCTCAAAAGCTTGTTGTTGTTGCCATGTTCCGGATGATATATCGTAATAGAATTCAACACCTTCCATGATACCTTGGACGAACGCATCTGGTGCAGAAGGATCTGCAACAATATCGCCTGCAGTTGCAAGCATAAAGTCATCTTGTACTTCCATGATACCAGATTTGTTTTTCTTTAGTGAACCCATACCTCTTGATGAGATTCCTAGTTGACCACCTTCGTCGATGATATTTTTTACGATCTTTCCCATAGGCGTGTCCATGACTTTTGCACGACCTACAACATTAGAACCGTCTTCGCGAAGTTCAGTGAACATATGTGACGCACGATCAAGATTGATCGTAGGACCTTGTGGATGACCTAACTCGCCAAATGCGCGTTTCTTTACGACATAATTTTCGTTATATCTTTTCAATTCACGCATAAGTGTTTGCTTAGGGTATACGCGACCGTTGCGATTTTTAATATCGCCTTGCATGATAACGCCTTCGATGAAATAGCTCTTATCGCCATTTTCATTGGATTCTTTTAGATATTGAATGTCTTCTACGACTTCTTTGATTAACTTCATTTTCGCTATCCTTGTTATGTGTTATACGAAATTGGTGTGCAAAGAACTTCAACATCAGACTCGATTGTATCATTAGCGCTCTTTTCAACGTATTCGACACGCCCACCTGGAACTGTGAAAGAACCTATTGCAGTATTAGCTACAACGTTAGTGATGGTGATAGACGAATTTGCTGTCGCATATACGCGAATCAATTGGGCGTTATTGAGCGTTGTTGCGCTTGTAACACCCGTTTCGGTTCCTTTGAGTTTGATGATACTTGGCATTATTTTACTTTGCTCCATGCAAAATCTACCATCTTCATGAACATGGTTTCATTTTTACCTAAAGCATCTTCAAACTTTTTCTTGTTAGGATCGTTTAATGCATCATAGACTTTTACGAGAACATTTGCAGTCTGCATATCAACTTTTATTGAATCGCCGTCTTTGAACTTAATTTCGCCACGACTTTTTGTCTTGACAATCTTCTCAAGGTCTTTTATAGTATTTTCGGTAAGGTCAGTTTCTTCGTACATGCCACCCATGTCACCCATGCGACGATCACCCTCGACATAAGCGTGAAGTGTTCTCATCTGACCATGAATATGTGCAAGTTTGTTTTGGAACCATTCTTCTGGATCCACACAATCCGTATCGCACTCTACAAGATAGTCGATCATTTCTTCAGAAGCATATGCGATGAATTTCAACTGTCTTTCCATCATGGGAATCTCTTCCCATGCGTTCTCGTCAAGTTCTACTTCTTCTTTACGAGCTTTATTGTAATCTGTACGTGCAGTTTTAAGCTTGTTCTGATCTTCTTTTCTTTTTCTAATTGCATCAGTCCTGCGCTTTAGCGCATCTGCACGACCACTAGCCGAGAATCTATTCTTGACTTTACCCGCAACACTCTTAACAGCTTTTGCACCAGAAGTTCCAATACCAACAGCCTTAACCGCAGTTTTGATGATCTCGTCAAGTTGCTCTTCAGAAAGGTCTTCAAGAGCTTCTTCTAGCATATCTTCGTCGATAACAAGAAGATCCTCAAAACTTACGCTTTCGTATGAAGTGTCATAAGCCTTTTCATCAGACCCATCAGTATAGTCAGCCTTACGAGGTTTTTTCTTTGTTACTCTCTCAGATTTACCACTATCGACAGGATAATCTTTCTTATCCACGTTCTTAGTGTGTAGCTCTTTGAAGCGCTTTTCGTCAGGAGATTTTGGTTCAGCGACCGTCTCCTTGATGATTTGTTTTAGGGATTTCATGATTACTTATCCTTCGAAGACTTTTTTTGCGCCATTTCTTCCATGTCATCATCTTCATCTTCGTCAGACTCATCTTCATCTTCGTCAGACTCATCTTCATCTTCGTCAGACTCGTCTTCTTCTTTCATTTTTTTCTTATATCCCTCTTCAAACATGGATTCATATTTTGAGCTAATAGCAACTTCCATTTTTTGATTCATGATATCAGCAAATGTTTCCTGAAATTCGTCTGCTTTACCTTCAACGGCGTTTTTGATTAGTTTTTCGATTGACATTGGCCATCTCCTTTTGATTTTATCTCTATATGTTATTTATAAATTATCGTAATGCGATATCTTGTGTTTTTGTAGCAATCTTGCGCAGCTTCTCTCTTGCGCTCTGATTTCTAGGCACATCGATAATTTCGTCCCAAACTTCTCCTGCAGAGGCTGTAGCCGATGCAGCCGCAATCGCAGCAATATCTTGTTCTGTGATGTTAACTCCAATTGCTTCAACTTGAATAAGATCAACAATATTAGAACGCACGAGTGATGTTGATACGCCTTCAGCAAATAAGAATGGTGTGTCGCCAACTTCACGTGTATAGATGTTACCCTCAACAGTTAGTGTATAAGACGTTTTACTTGATGAAGGTTGAATTCTCCATCCACTCTCAAGAAAGTATGTGGAGCCTAGACTCTGAGTATCTGTAATTGGATCACCACCAACAACACTAATTGCTTCTACATATGCTGCAGGAAGTGGATTTTCAGGCGAGTTTATAACCCACTCTTTGTAAGCCGAATATATATCAGCTTTTACATCAAGTTGTGTGACGCCTTCATTTACGAAGATGGTTTTATTGGGCCCATCAAAAGTCACCTTCTGATTAGGATAATCTTCCCATTGCCACCATACTCCGTAATTGAAAGCTACCGTACTCATTACTGAATAATCTCATTCCAGAACAGTGAAAAGTTTACTTCAATTTTGCCGTGCAGTTGCTGATATGCAGTACCACCCTTTGAAGGACCCTGCGGTTTTGCAAGAACAGAGAAGTAAGTATATGGTCCGTAACCAGATGCAATAAATCCACCTGTTGCAACACTGCCTGTATTACCAGGCCATGTTAGACTATTACTATTTGTGCTATTATCTACTGCCGATGTATCCAGAGGTGTTTGGAATGTTTTATCAAAATACAATTCCGCTTTATCATTATCAATCATGCGAAGATATAAATTCTGGCCGTCAGTGGCGGTACCGATAACACCAGGAATATTATCTAACTGAACAGCATTTCCTTCTCTGTGTAGTGAGAATGGAATACCAGTTGGAGGTGTATTGATTTGAATCACAGTTGCTTCACCAGCAGTTCTTGACTGATATACTTTTAGAATAGGACAACGGTTGTTACCACCTCTATCACCCAGATTCTTGAATGCTGATTGCAGAGTAGTAAATGCGCCACTCAAATCTTCTTGTCCAGCGTATCCACCTGAGTATGTGACAAGACCATGAATACCACTTTCACGGAATAGATTTACTTTATCAATACCGTCTTTACCGTATGCCATAACAGCCGAGAAAGGATCACCAGGTTCAACACTTGAGAATATAGAATCTACACCAAAGTCTGCCAGTTCTGTTTCATCATAGAGTGGTAGTGCTTGTGTAACACCTGACATAACTGGATTGATATAAACCTGAACACTTATGAATGCTTCGGCACCATCTTCATGGTATGCATATGCTCTTGCAGAACGTGGTAGATATAGGGTTCTGTTTTCGTGGTTCACACCTTTGATGATGGGTCTAGGAGCAAGAATACCAATCAGATAATATTCGTCATTGACGGGCATCTCAAATGTAACATCATCTGTATTGATAATTGCTGTAGTTGGTGCTTTATCAACCACAATTGTTGTAGAGTTTACGATATCAGCAACACGAGTTTCTTCTTGCATTACACCCGTGCCAGATGCAATCTTTACAATCCAACCAGGTTTGATACCCGTTAGATTAGGAACGGTAAGTGTAGTACCAGATGAAGTAATACCTGTTTTTGTTGTAATTTGTCTATCACCAAATCCGTCATTTAGACCCTGAACATCATTCATGTTAGCAGGATCAATAACAGCCTTGAAATATTCTGTTTGACCACGACCAAGTGAAGCTGTATCTAGATTTGCTTCTGTAAATACTGAGGCACACCAAACTCTCATTAATGATTCAGACACTACATTAATATTTTTCATATTATGCTGACAATATCTTAGTGGTAGTGAACCAGTCTGACAGATAGGAACACCGCCGTTGTTGTCATGATAATATTCATGAATAACGATACGCTGACCTCTGTGATATGTTCCGAAACGAACACGTCCAGCACCTAACCATTGAATATCCATCCAATAAATGTTATCATTTCTTAGATCAAATACTTTCTGGCTATCACCTGATCCATCAATAGGATCGCCGTTCCAACCATCAGGTAAAGTTGAAATTGTCGTTGTTACACCATTTGCAATTGAAAGTTTTGTCGTCGTATCTTTACTGATAATTGTTTCTGTAACAACACCCGTAGCAGATGAACGAATAACACACTGTAGACCACTTTCGCCTGTAACTCTGAAGAATATACCGTTACCAGTAACTAGTTCATAATTAGGAGTGCCAGTAACATCATCATCATATTGACCGTCAAAGTATCCCCATTCTCTCATAACACCAGTTTGACCTTGGTCGCTTAGAGCAACAGTCATAATTGACATTTGAGACAGACCTGGGAAATAATGATGATATGTATGTGTCGTAAGTTGAATACGATCTGAATCTGGTCCAAAGTTTTTTGTCGCAGTACCTGCACCAGTTCTTAGTTCAGCGGCATGTAAATCGTCATTGTGAACAGATTTTCCGCTACCAAACTTTGTTGTAGCAAATTCACTAGGTAGGTTGTTGTTAGCAAATGTATAGTCGCCAAGAATACTTGCACCAGAAGTTCTTAGTTTACCAAATGCATCAAGTTGTGGAAGACCTTCAGCAAAGCGAACATTCATTGAACCAGTTGGATCAACGTCTACGCCGTTTTCTGGGTTATCATATCCGATAATATGATTAGAGTTGATATAAACATCTCTGACACTTTGTACTTCAGCAACCTTTGTTACGCCATCGCGATCAATAATATCAGCGCCAACATTTGGGCTAAGATTGTCATACTTCGCTGCTTTGTTGTAATGAACTTCTAGAAGACCTGATGTAGCACTAATGCGATGAAATCCATGAACATGCATAGTGTATTGATTACCATCACTAAATTGTGTGGTATACATTTGACCAATATCCCAATCATAATTGGGAGTACCATTAGTATAAAAAACTTCAGCAGTGTGCGTCATACGCACACGCTTACCTGTACTATCTGGTGGAACCTGAAGGAACGTTCTTTCACCTGCCATGGGATTCTCCTATTAGTCTACGTCAACGTAGAGTTTTGATAGCTCGGTACGAACGGTGTTGTAGTGTCGCATTACATCCATAGGTTTTACACCCTCTAGATTCTGGGGTAAAACGATGTTAATAAACTCCTCAAAGAAGTCTACACTTTCGTCTAGCTTTTTCTTCATTTCTTTATCTGTCATACTTATAACCTCATAGTTTTTTGAGAGGGCGATAGTCGCCCTCTCTATCATTCACTTGTATTTATATTATCCGTCAGGATCGTCGTAGTTTCTTTCTAGCGGCGAAACGAGCGAGATAGTAGCACCAGCAGTTGTAATCGTACCAGAAGCAACCACGTACTGTGCTTTTTCTAGACCGATAGCAATAACTGTGATCGGAGTTGGTGTAGACTGTGATCTGCCACCTGTTGTATCACCGTCATATGCGTAGTTGAATTCAAACTTCTGATCAGTTTGACTGAAGGCTGAACCAAATACTGGATTGTCTGCATCGTTTCTCACAAGAACTGCGTCTACCGTGCCAAAGTCTCCTGATGGAACACTTGTGTAGTAAGCATAGAACTGTGAAGACGAGTCTGTATCCAAGTTATCGTTGAAGTTGATTGTAACAAGAACTGTAAGCGGGAACAGAACCAGATTGTCTTCCCAATCATGGAACGTAATGCTGTTCTTATCAACTGCAGCAATATCAGCAGCATATACCGCAGATGGGAACACAATTGATTCAATTGTGAAGTTAGTATCTGCATATGTGTGTAGCTGAGAACCGATGAAGTAAACAAGCGGATCAGAGATATTACCGTTACGTGATGTACCAGTGTCGATTGTACCTGTATCACGAAGAATATACTGAGCGTATTCGTAAGCAATCTCTTTAGTAGCCGCTGCTGTTGTACCAGCAGAGTTCAGATCGAAGATTGTTGAGAATGCTGAATATGTACCAGTAGCAATTTCTCTTTCACCATGCGCACCGAGTGCAAGCGATGACCATAGTACCCAAGTTCCCGCATTAGCACCATTATCAGCCGCAATGCTTGTGTGACCGACGTTACCGTCTACGCCATCTAAGTAGTACCAGCGATCCGCACCATTTCCTCCGCTATCGCCAACATCAAGAACAACGTCACCGACTGCGTATGTTACTGTTCCGACAGTATCATAATCACCACGAATTCTAACGTTACCAGATCCAGTTGATGGATTCTGTAAGTACGTAACACTCATGTCGGAAACATACTGAAGTTGTACAGCTTCTGTACCACCGATTGTCTCTGTGCCGTTGAATATATTTGTGATTGTAAACGTATTAGCGTCTGTCACACCAGAAACTGTATAGTTACCTGCTGTGAAATCTGCTGTGTTGGTGACGGTAATTGGAGCACCTTCATACAGACCGTGATCAATAGCGGTAACAGTTGTAGTTGTACCGTTACCAGATAGTGCTGTGATTAGCAAGCCAGTAAATGCATTATCATCTGTAGTATTGATGTTCAGGTCGTTTCCGTTAGTAACAGGGAAACGATACACAATGGTTGTCATTGTAGTAACACCGATGTCGCCTAGAGCAGCGTCTGCGTATGTTTTACCACGTGTACGAACGTAGATAGAGAAGTAACCTGATCTATCAGTTGCTAGTCTTACTGTTCCGGAATCAACACCACTTGCTGCGAGTGTAGTTTCTTCAAATGTAAGCGCATTCGCACCAACAGTTGCAACTGTTACTGTCACATCGTTAGTACCAGAAGCAGTACCCGAGAACGTGATAACATCGCCGACCTGGAAAACGCTTAGGTTTGTTGTAGTTGAAGCAATCGAACTTGTGCTATCAAAGTTAATATCGTTCGTGCCAGTAGCAGACATAAGAATTGGAGTAGCTTCGTTAACCTGTCCAGTAAATGTCGTATTAACAGTAGAAGCTGTAAATGCGTCGTCTTGTGTGTAGTAGGGTTGGTCTGTGTCGCCTAGTGTACCCAGAGTAATAATACCTGAGTATCTACGATTAGTAATACCAGTAGCACTTACTTCTGCCCAACCAGCAGTACGAATTTTCTTACGGGTATCATCAGCAATAGGCGCCCAACCGTTTTGAAATTCGAACTGTTCGTTCGTAATTGATAGCATTGGGAATGCATACTTTGTGATTGAAGGAACTTCTTTCCAACGCTCTTTGAAGAACGAGTAAAGTGCCTGACCAGTCACACCAGTACCAGCAACAGATAGATTACCTGCTTGATTGAGTGTGAATGTTGAATTGACAACATCTACTGTAATTTCTGGTGTGAAATATACGTCATTAGCAGCAACATCGTCTACAATTACTTGACCAGTACCAGCAGCGTTTTGTGCTCCTAGTGATGTAGCAATTGTAAATGTCGTACCTGTTACGTCAACGTCAGTCGCCGTAACTGTCGCACTTTGTGCAGCAACAGTAGCGTTATATCCAGCTGTGCTACAATTACTGATTACGACTTCGTCACCTACGCTAATGCCGTGTGCTGCGGCTGTCGTAAACGTGGTGCTTGTTGAACCATTGTCGTTGATATTAGAAATCTGAATTAACAGATCATCTAAGTCAATGATATTAGGCTGAATTGATGCCATTTTTCTTTCTCCTAGTTTTTATTTTTATTGTTATGGAGTACAATACTTCTTATTCTATTTATAAAAATCACTAGTCGGGATCATTGTAGTTTCTATCAATCGTCTGAGTAACAGGAATGGATTGATCCGTAATTGACAAGTCAGGAAGACTCGACAATCTTATATGTTGATAGTTCAAATTCATAATAACGACGAAAATCGGCACAGGAGTATTAGCAAAATCGTCAACAAAGTTGTAATTGAATCTGAAAGTATTGCTATCTGTAGTACCGCTTATAAAGACTTCTCCGACAGAAGCATTAATAGCTGTGCCTGATCCGCCTGTCATATCTTCAACACCTGCAATTTCTGCAAATGTGTTTGAATTGTAGAGTCTTACTTCAGTTCCGTCTTTCAGACCAGTAATCTGGAAGTCTGTTGTAAGAGGTGGTGTTCGTGTGGTTCCTGTATTATCAATAAGTTCAAATGTTGTTCCGACAACATTCGTCAAGAATACACCTTGAGTACCGAAGAAACGACCACCGGCAAATGTGCCGAATGGGGCTTGTTTTACATCTGTTGCAGTGAATGTAGTAAGCGCTTCATCAGCATTTCTATATTCAAAGCCATCATCTCCATCAACTGTGATGGAGAAATCTTCAGAAGTCGCATACTTTAGATATTCATATACTTGAGCAAGAGTATTACCATTTCCATTGACTTCAACTCTGTAGTTGAAGAAGTCTGTGCCATTTAGTGATCTTGAAATTGTTCCAAAAGAACTAATCGTGACTCCATAAGCACCAACTGTAGCAGAAGCAGTTTGATTGTTTGGATCAGAAAGTGTCGAAAGAGCAACAATGTTTTGACCAGCACCCGATAAGTCTGAGAAGAAGTGGTCGTATGTATCACCATAGTCTCTTGCAAATAACCAAATAGCGCCATCTACTGCCGTTGCAGATTCGTCTGTAGACTGTATGAATGTACCGTCTTGAATCTTCACGAGAACATCGATGTTTCCGTCAGGCCACCAAGTTGTAAGTTTAGTGTCTGCTAATTCTGTCCCTTGAACAATATAGATGCCGCCGCCACTTAAAGAACCAATTGTTCTAACGTTTGACCAAAGTAGTGAGTTAGCAGCATCAGCAAACGAACCGCCATACAAGAACTTATAATCATTATCTTTTGCGCCAAATGTGTAGCCATTGATAAAATTGTACTGTGTTCTTGTGACTGATTCAAGCGGTACTGTAAATTGCATAAATGCTGTAGCAGCAAATGTGTTCATCACAGATTCATATAGGTCTTGTGACGTGTCAATCGCACTATAAGCACTGAACGGAAGTGTTGGACCAGAAGTCATTGTGATAGTCTGAGCAGTTGTGTTGATAGTCCAAGTGTTGTTTAGTGTAGGAACGGCAACCTGTTGATCATCTGTAAGGAGAGTAACCAGCTGAGACACTGAACCAGTTGCTGTACCCAAAGTAGTTTGGAATGGCTCTTTGCCAAACTGTCTTACACGAAGAGTTGTGTTATTTGATCCACTATAGCTCTGTTGTAGTATATTACCACTTGCGTCTGTTGTACCATTAAAGATTGTAATGGCACCATCATTCAACCAAACGAATGCACCAGAAACATTTACACCATCTTCATCTTTTACGTTTACGTCAATCGTTTTTGCTTGAACTTGAACTGTAATTTGACCTGTGTAGCTTGCACTGCGTCTAATACTTGGTGTTGTGATACCAGAAGGAATTGTAATTACAATATCTTGAGAAGATGTTGCATTGATATAAAGAGTTTCGTTACCAGTCGATCCGGCGGTGAAATCAGTACCTTCAATACCGAGGGAACCAGTTGCGTAACCTGTAGTAGTGTGGTCCCACGTGTATGATGCAGGAACAGCAGTTAATTCAATAGCATGGTTCGAACCATCGCTCTGGAATGTACATGTTTGAACACCTGCTAAACTATTTGCAAGAAGACTTGATGCTGCGGTACTACTGATAAAATCACAAGACGTGATAGGAGCACTTCCCTGTGTTACTTGTCCACATCTCAAGAATGCCGTTGTAGATACATCACAGTTTGTGCCAAAAGTAAATATGTCCATGTCAGCGAATGTACAGCCTTCAATCATGACTGTAGCGCCGTCATTTACAATAAACTGACCTTTAGAATTATCAAATGCAAGAGTATCAATATATCTTAGTTTATTGATTGTAATGTTTGTCAGAGAAATATCTGAGGCAGCATTATTTACTTCAATTACGTTGAAGTTAGTATAAACTTGTCTTGTATCATCAATATTGATTGTTCTGTTTTGTGCAGAGAATAATAGCGATGATGCAGTGGTTCCTAATTCTAATTTGCCTTTAAATATGAATGATCCAACCGCTCTTTGAAATAAACCCCATCTATTGGTAGTAGTATCATTTGTATCAGCAATATCGTCAAATGTACCTGCAGGAGATCCACCTGTGTATTGGATAAGACCTCTGCCCCAACGAATAGCATCAACAACAAGTGACTGACCACGAGAAGGAGCAGAAGTAACGTTAGGTAGAAATCCGAAGTTGCTATATGTAGAGGCTGCCGGTGGGCCATCTGTAAATGATGCATCTCGCAAAGGATCGATTGCTACGTTTTGCCAACCACCATAAGGATAACGCCCGTAATCAGCGCCGCCAACAGCAAACCAATCGTGGTTAGTTGTACTTGAACCGATGCCTATAAAGAATCCTGATGCTGTTCCAGGGCTGTTTTGACTAGGAGCAGTTTGCCCTACAGTTTCATTATAGTCGTTGATAGCAGATGGGAAGAAGAATAGCCACCAAAAGAAGAATACATCACCCCCATCAACAAAAGCTGCTGGGTTAGTAGCTGAATAGTTAATGCCAGATGCAGCACCTGTTTTGTTAGAAGCAATCGCTTGAGAAACACAGTTTAGACCTTGAAGATACGCTTCTTCTTCAAGAGATGGAGAGGCACCAGCAGTGTAGCTTGATAATTCAGCCCAGTTTGTAGCGCTGTCTGTGTATAAGCTTGTAAGGTCTGTTGTGGGTGTATTAGCCATCTGCTATCTTTCTATACTTTGCAAACTTGACCATAACATCTCTACGCTCTTTTTCGGCGTTTTCAAAAACTTTGACTTCATTAGTGTCGTATTTAGTAAGCACTACAGAATATCCTTGTTTATTGAAACTCTTTATCTGACCAATGCCAGCAGAGGTTATTTGTCTATTAGGTCTAATTGTTCCCACTACTAATTCATCATCTAGTTTTTCAAATATCACTCCACAGTTATCGGGTCGTAATTCAATAGGCGCATTTTCATGTTGTGTATAAGCACATTGAAAAGTTCTACAAATCAAAGGGCGCATTTCGTGTATTTTACACCCTACATTCTTTTCACAGTGATTGCACAAATCTCCAGCAGGAGAATAAATCTCTATCTGTTCAATCACATCATCTTGTAAAGGTTTGCGCGAATCAATTTTCAATAATTCACAGCATTCGGTGCATTCACCACATTCCATATCAATCAACTATCGTAAGTATATGTTTCTCTATCGTTCCAAATCTTGTCAAAGGCATCTGATCCAGCATCCCCGTCGCCAGCCCAAAGTATCTCAGTAGTACCATCTTCAAGTTCAGCAACACGCTTAATTCTCCAAACAGAATCAGACTTGATCGATCCTGGATTTGCTTCACCGATATAAGTGTAGGAAACGTCTTCTACGACTGTTTCTGCTATTAGCTTATCATACTGCACTTCCAAGTCTGCCTTTAGTCTTTCTATGATGTCAAGAAATGATTCTGACTTAAACTTATTTATATCATTATCAAAGATAAGAATGGCGTTACCTTCAACTTCATGTCTTCTTTGAAATACTACATCATCATTATCAAGAATGCGAACTGAACCACCACCTGATGATCCAGCCATTGAAGTCATTTGTTGATTGATCATTCTCTTATAGTTTTCAAAGTCTTTTTTCAGTTTACCATAGTCTTTAACTAACTTATCATACTCTTCTACTTTTTTAGAGTCTACGTCTTTACCAGGTTCTCCAGTATCACCCTTTTCACCAGTCTCACCATTTTCTCCGGTGTCACCTTTATCACCCTTGTCGCCACGTTCACCTTTAGGACCTTGTTCACCAGTCTCACCATTTTCTCCGGTGTCACCTTTATCGCCACGTTCACCTTGAGGACCTTGAGCGCCGATGTCACCCTTTTCGCCTTGAGGACCTTGAGCACCATCTAATCCTCTGTCACCCTTTTCGCCTTGAGGACCAATGGGACCGATCTCACCTTGTGCGCCGGTGTCACCTTTATCGCCGTGAGGACCTTGAGCGCCATCTAGCCCTCTGTCACCTTTATCGCCGTGAGGACCAATAGGACCGTCTACACCATCTTTTCCAGGATCACCTTTATCGCCTTTGAGTCCAGCAATTCCAGCTCTACCTCTTTCACCAGTGTCACCTTTGTCACCTTTATCGCCCTTGTCGCCTTTTTCACCACGAGGACCTGTTGGACCAGTTTCACCTTGAGGACCTATAGAGCCTGGATAACCCATTTCTCCGATGTCACCCTTTTGACCCAGATCACCTTTATCGCCCTTGCCGCCTTTTTCACCACGAGGACCTTGTTCAACGTTTTCTTTTAGGTGTTTTGTAAGTTTCTTACTGAATGTTTTTTCAAATAGGCTAAGTGCAGCCTTTAGAATCTTTGCCTTGTCAACTTCATTCATTATCATCCTCTACGTCATCTGTTACAAGTCTATTTATAGTTTCTGAGAAAGATTCGATTAGCTTTCTGTCTTCATCTGACAAGGTGCGCTCCTCTTCAATCTCCACTGGATATTCTTGTATCACTTTATCGCTTGTCTTAACTTCATTGTACATATCTTCTTCATCTTCAGAAGGTTCTTCTTCAGATTCCTTTTCAATCTCGTCTTTCATATCTTCAATTTCATCATCTGTCATCTGAAGAATGTTTTTACGAACCCATTTTTTCGAATAATATGTACCAGTGTACTCTTCAACATCTCTTAATATCTGCAATCTGTTTTGCAATATTTCAGCTTGCTTCAACTCTTCGAAATGATTATCGAGCATAAAGTCGTATCGAATTGTATTTTGAATTTTATCCCAATCCTCTGGAGTGATAATACCCTTGAGAATGAGTTGCTTTTCAAGTATTTTGTCAAAAAGAATAGAAAATCTTGCTCTAAGTCTGCGAATGAATTTAGAAAACTTTACTTCGTCTCTACTGATCTCTGATGAACGACCAAGTGCAAATCCTGTGTCTTGCTCAAGTCTTGATACGGGAACATTCAATGCTTTGTAAAGTCTCTTCTGGAAATACACGATGTCTTCCATTTCACCTAGATTTTGACCACCTGGCAGCGTAGTAATCTCAGTACCTTTGCCACCTTCGCGTCTTGGCAACCAGAAGTCGTCTGTCATTGACATATGTTTACGATCATCGCGAACTTCTCCGCTGTTCGCATCATATACAAGACGATTCTTGTGCTTCGTCATCATGTCACGTAGATATTGCTCAGCTTTCGCTTTAGGTAAGTTACCAACGTCAATATAAAATACACGGCGCTCTGGTGCTCTTGATATGCGATACACAACAGACGCATCTTCCATCATGCGAAGTTGATTTAGTGGTTTGATTGCTTTGTGTAAGTGTGATAGAACAACAGTATTCTTCTCGTTTAGTAAGCCGGAGCTACAGTTTACGATAGAGTCAACGGAAATTCTAAGACCACTAATACCACCTTGAAAGTCTGCGACAGTTGTTGACGTTTTACTCTTGCTATCGTTTAGGAATCCATTTTCAACGTATATGTAGTATTCATTTTTGATTCTATTAACATATGATGTGTTTGGACCTTCGCCGATCTTTACCTTTTCATACTCACGAATTTTTCTGATTTTTCTTGGATCAACATATCTCAACTCGCGCACTCCGTCGCGAGGATTTTTTTCATCGATTACCACATGATAGTTCAATCTACCATCGACATACCATTTTTGAAAAATGTCATAACCATAGTTTGAGAAGTCGAGCATTCTTAGAATGTTGTCGAACTCGTCTCGTATTTTCTTTTTTGTACCGTCTGATATGTTAGGAATATCGTCGGTAACACACGTCACAGGCGCTTCATCATATGTGATATTGATTGCTTCATTCACAACATCATCGACTGCCATTTGAACTTCTGGTTGTTGTAGCATGTCGCGATATTTTTGAACAATCTCTGCTTCTGATTTTGCAACGCCGTCCAAATCTATGATGCTACTCATCGTACCACCAGAGCCTGGTACGTTTGTTGTTACAGACACAGATCCATCGCCTTCGTTTGGTTGAACAAACGAAACGACTTTATTCTTATTTAATTCATCTTCTTTGCGCTTTATCTCAAAACCAAATAGCTGCAATGCCATGTACCATAATCCTTTAAAGTTGATAGAAGGGGCAACTTTAATCGCCCCTTCTTATATAGCATTACTCTTGAGTTGCCGCTCCGCCTGTGATTCCACCAGATACGTTCCAATAGTCGTATTGGAATGTAACAGTGAATTCTTCAATAGCGTCAACAGTTTCCCAAGACATTTCAATTGGTGCAACATTAGTCGGGAACAGTCCTACAAAGGAATATTCGCGAAGGGCTACGCCAGTTTTGGAATACTGAGTAATTTGAGCCTGCGATTTATATTGCAACGGAGAAGCGTTGCCTAGATTGCGAATGTTACCCTCATGTGAGTTTATAGATGCCATCCATTCTTCCATCGCATTGCGAATGAGAAAGTCTTCATCGTTGATAACTGTGACAGTCCACTCTTCGAATGTTCTATCACCAGCAATTTTAATTTTACGCCCGAAGTATGGAACCTCGATCATACCAAGCGTTGAGCCTGGAAGTTGAGCAGCTTTCACCATGAATGGTGTCTTTAGATCGCCTGCACCGTTTACAGGGTTCTGAATTTGAACCTGAAAAAGTGATGCCTTAGCGCCTCCAAGAGTTAGCTGGCTCTTGATTTCGTTTACATTGAAAGCCATTGTTGTAACTCCTTACCTTTAATTAGAATTGACCTACGATTTCTTCGAATTCTACACCAGTTCTAACAGCAACGAAGTTCAACTGAATGAAGTTGATAGCTCGTGCTGGTTTGATGTAGATATCACCCGTGAAACGATTTGCGTCAATAACTTCTGGTGTGTTATTTGTTTCATCGCAAACAACTTTGAAGTCGAAGATACCACGGCGACCTTGAACATCACGAAGAAACGGTTCAACAAGATTCTTGAATTGTGATCTTGTAAATTCATCGTTGAATTCAAATAGTGTCGATTTTGATGCTCTTGAAATTGCTTTTTCGAGCACGATGAATAGACGACGAACGTTGATACGATCAAATGCGCTAGGTGTTCCTAGAAGCGTTTTATCTCCAAACAATACAGTACCTTGACCTGGCTGTGTGATAACTGGGTTTACACCAGCACTGTATAGTGCATCACGCTGCGCTTTATTTGGATTAAATTTCAGCTTGACAACATTTTTTACGTTACCTCTATTGTAACCTGCTGGTGAGAACCATGGGTCACGAAGTTCGTCAGTTCTTGCACAAAGACCTGCAATATCGCCATTTAGAGGAATCCAGCGATACACGTCACCGTACTTGTCGTACTGATACTTATATCCAGAGTCCATGAACGCATATGAACTACTTGGTAGAGTATTTCTAAATGCTACGATATCAGCAGAAGTATCGTCTGTCAATGCTGGTGATACGAAAACGACACAATCTTTTCTATATTCGACGATGTTATCGATGATGTATGCAGATACTGTTGCATTAGCACGACCAGTCATTATCAATGAAACATCGATATCGTCAGCATTCTTAAACAAGTCAAAGCTTGCTGCAAGCGCTGAATTCAATGAACCAGATTCGTCAGTACCGTCAACAGCGTTGATTAATCTAGAATATGTTCTAAATGGTGTAGTACCGGTCGTTCTGATATAGTTTGAATTCTGTTCAACAAAGTCTACATAGTAGTTCGAAGATCCATCAAATCTTTTCGCGCCTGGTGTAGTCGATATGTTATCGAAAGCTTCAAGAACTGTTCCTGCAACTCCAGTGAATTCGCCACCAGCATCGACTACAACAACGTGAATGTTGTTTTCGCTTGTAGGAGCAGAACCGATTACAGTTGCACCACGCCAAATTCTATTTACTGTGTAAGTTGAGCTTGGTGTTGCTGAGCCTACGCTATTTAGACCTGTGTATCTTGTTGTGAACGAAATATCGTCACCTTCGATTTCAGAAATTTCAAGTCGTGTACCATCTTCTAATTCGATGATATCACCTTGAGCTACACCGGGTTCACCCGCACCTGAGTCGAAAGATGCTTTCGTTCTACTTACTGTGATGTCAAGAAAGAATTCGTTGATGTCAACAGAAGTTGAATATTCGTCAGCAGCACCTGTTGTTACTAGAACTTCAAGTGAGTTGCCCAATGCACCTACATGCTTTGCTTCAAAAGCTGCGCCTGCAAGAGTTGCTCTTGTTGCACTGTTGTCTGTGCGAACTACAAACAATGAATTACTATATGCTAGAAAGTTTGCTGCAGTGAAAAAGGACTCTGCGTTTGTCCATGTTGTGTTTGCGTAAGGTTTACCAAAACGCGATACTAGTGTATTCTCTGAATCGATAAGAATAGGTTCATCAACTGGTCCCCAACGAAACACACCTGCAAAAGCACCTGTAGAGGTTGCAACTGCGGGTACGACTGTCGTTAGGTCAATCTCAGAAACATTTACACCTGGGCTTACTTGGAATGCCATGTTCATTTCTCCTTTTATGATTTATAGCCGTCTTAACTATTTCTATGTTTATTTATAAAAATATGACATTGCATTATAGAATCCATGAATCGCCAGGACTAACAATTTCTATGGAATCGGATTCTAATTCATCATTCAAATTGAAGCCAAATGGTATCAAATCATCGAACATTTCCTGTTCGGATTTCATTCTTAGTTTCATCATAGTATTAATATCGGTCATATCTTTAAAGTATGTCTGGTCTGTCAGCCAAGAAAATAAAACCAGCGTCATTACCATGTCATCATGAGACCCAGATTCGGCTTCATATGATACACCCTTTCTGGAAAACGTGCTCATCTCTTTTATGGTATCAAAGTCATTGATGATCAATTGATCCTGCTCAATCAACAGCTTTAGAATATTACATCCGATTGACTTGACGGATTTCGTAGTTCGTATACCTCTATCGACATTTTTACCGAAACCTGCTGATATTCTCTTTCCAGAGCGACCAGCAGATTCAGTGAATAGCACGTTCTCATGTTCAAGATCAAAATGCAAAGTGTCAGCCACTTGTTCGCCGATATCGTTTATTTCAATAAGCGTACTCGCGTCTTCGAAGTTTTTTGCAACTCTAAATACGATTTCTGCAAAGTCGATTGGAGTTATCATATTATCTCTAAATGTACACACTTGTTTGTAAGGCATCGATGTAATATCGAAGACTGAGAAAGTCGAATAATCAAGTCCTTTACCTCTTGACACATCAACAGTCATTGTATATGTATGACCTTTTACAGGCTTCTCATACATTTTGATCTTCGCACTCTCTGCTATTGGATCACGAATGACAAGAGTTTTGAGTTTTGATCCTTCAATAAGCGTGCCTGATGAGCCGAGGAACTGACATTCGAATTCTTGTGCAAACTTTTGGTAGTCATGGTCCATCGCTTCAAGAGTTTCACGTTTCCACTCTTCATCACGACCAGGCACTTTATACCACGGAACTTCGATGAATATGTATCCATTCTTACCTTCCCTTGCACTCTCACATGTCTTATAGAAGTGATTTAGTCCGTTAGGAGTAGATGTGAACAGAATTTTTGTCGTTTTACCAGATGAGATTGTAGGAAAAACAGATGCAAAGAATTCGTCCCAGTTTTCAACAAATGCAGTCTCATCAATGTAAAGAAACGAAATCGACTTACCACGAATGGCAGAAGACGATGTAGCTGTTGCAATGATCTTACATCCGTTCTCAAGTTCAACTGTACCTTTATTCCACTCTACGACACCTTGCTGCATCCATTTTGGAAGAGATTCATATGCGATTTTGATTCTGTCGAGAATTTCACGCGCCGCATCACCTTTGTTCGCAAGCAGTGCCGCTGTCTTATATTCATTGAATAATACGTAATGCAGAATGATTGCAACAGCAGTTGTTGTTTTACCAGCCTGTCGAGACGTATTTACAGTTACGCGACGATTGAATGTGATTGCTTCAGCAATCTCTTTTTGATAATCGTACAGTCTAATTGGAATAAGACCGTGATCAACGTGAACAATTTTGATGTATTTTTCAGCAAAGTATATTGGGTCTTCAGCGCACTTCAACCATTCTTTAATCATATCAGGGGTAAAAGATATCTGTGATCCTTTACCCTTAATATTTTGATTTCCATTATACCCACGAGTATCTATATTCAAAATTTCACCCAATGTTCAAAAGATACGTTATCCGTCATCTTTCAAATCTTTCAACATTTTTTGCAACTCTGATGTTGAGCCAACAAATAGATTATTGTTTGTTACACTCTTGTGGTCTTGTTCTTCAGGTGCTTTTGATTTCTTGCGATCTTCGTTCATCTTTACGAGGTCTTTGTTTGCGTCAACAAGAGTTTTCATAAGAGTAGAGACGACTTCGTAAGCTCTAGGGTGTTCAGATGCTTGTGCAACATCTAACATTTGCTCTAGTGCTTTCGTTCCAGTTTCGATTACTGAATAGAAGTTTTCTCTCGCATATTTGTAGTCATTGTCGCTGTTGTCTTCTTCAGCCTTGACTTCTTTCGGCGAGTTATCATACTCTACTATTTCACCATCTAATGCAGGCTTGCTCATAGGATCAAGCCCTAGAGATTCGCCTATAATATCATCAGCCATTTAAATCCTCAATTTTAACAATATATCCCCAATCATCATCTGGATTTATATCTGCATATGGTATAGTTTCATTTATATCAGTTGTCGGTTCACCGTTTGAAGTTAATCCAGGTTGCACCGTCACTGTTTGACCTTGCGCATCTGGGTCAATGCTATTGAATACATTTGCTTCACTGAACTTGATTATCTTGACATTTGTAGACGGTCCGAAGAAATAACCCTTCATTGTGAATGTCAATGTCCAAATCAATGCTCTGCGTGTCTCGAAGTCAGCTTCATAAGTGTCCTCTTGCGTAACACCTGTTAACACAATTGGTACGCTAACATTCATATCTGATCCTTCAAATAGATCGAGTCTTGGTGTAAAGTCTGGATTGAAAAACGGAAGAATCTGCTCTACGATTTTCATACCATCTTCATTATACTTTGTCATCACGTTCAATTGAAACTCTATATTGTAAGGTGTTCCAACGAATTGCGTAATTTTGCTATCTGGATCATTGGGATTTATCGCACAGTTACGATTGAGTGTTGACAACTTGCGCGAAGAATCGTAAGATATACCTGTAATTTCAAATGACATGCGCGGAAGCGTCATAGCAGGAGCCGATAGATTTGGATCCTGTTCTAACTTTGCAAGAAACTTTTGAAACGGACCATAATGAATAGGAATTTTCATTTCCTGAACTACTGTACCAGTATTGTCTCTTCGGTCGATGTGAATGTCGTTGAATAGTGTGCCGAAAGCAGCCACGTATTTTCTCATCGTTTGACGGTAAAATTTATTTCCAAACATTAGTAATCATCATCCCCAAATGGATTTTCTACGCTAAAGTCAATCACGTTATCACCTTCTTCTTCGATTGTCCAATTATCACCCAATAGATCGACTGATTCGACGTTTGCAATTGCCTCGTCTGTTGTAAGATCATATGCATCAAATAGCGTATCAATCTCGTCAACCCCTGTCTCGAAGCGCTGATGTGAGTATTCGAATAGTTCACAGCGCAGATCATATGTTTGAAGTTGACCCATTTGATAGAATATTGCTTCATGTTCCACATGCATGATTTCAAATATTTTATTATTTAATGGAAGATATATTAGGTCGCCTTCTTTTGGTCGAATGTTATCGTTATACATCGCAACTTCAGAGTTGAATGTTCTCATTGCAACCGTGAATGTGATAGAATCTCTAATCTGCAATCCAAACTTAGAGAGAAAATCTCCTTCGCCTTCGAAACTATCGATATTTTTGATGAACATTTCTACCATATGCGCTTCGTTGAAAATTGGTAGATCGTCTTCATTCAACAACTCATCTTTTGCACCAAGCGTTCTTTTGATATAATACAAATCGTGTCCATAAACGCGAATTGATTCGATGATTAGGTCCTCGATCAATTGTTGTTCCATAGAGTTGGAAAAATTGTTGAAGTAAAAATTGCTGGTCACGGTATTATCCTAATCTAGAGTATTTATATAAACCAAGTGGCTAGCCTATCATATCATGGACAGGTAGTGAATATGAGTTTACCATATCTTCTTCCAGTTTTTCTATCTCTGCCTGTGAATCAGATAGAATTTGCTGACCGTTGAATGTTACGCCACCGGGAAGCTGCATACCTTCAAACTTAGTTAAGTTCGAACCCCATTGATATTTGATTTTCGCAGTTGCATAATTTTGCAGCCAGCGATCTTTCCAAACATCACTGTACACTTCTGGGTCGATAATCTGATAACACTCTGCAACAATATATTGACCCTCTGTCAAATTGCTCCAATCAGTATCAATATACAATTTGTTCACATGACGGTTATATCGAATCGGTTGAGCACCAGTCAAAATCTCTTCAAGAAACTGAATGTGTTGCATACCCATATAAAAGTGAACAGTGTCATAGCTTGCAATGTCGTGTAGATTGTTCAATGCGAATTGATACTGTGCGCTAAAGATATTTGATGTTGATAGCGAAGTTGATGATACATTGAAAATGTTGATCACGCCTATGATGTTTTCAGGTACTGTGATATAACCATTCTCTTTGTCTTCTGCAGTGATTTGATGCTTTAGGAACATCTTTTCTGCACCATCAAAATGATAGTCCCAATAGTACGATAGCGCTTCATCAACACGATCATCAACCTGATCGGGGTCTACATTGATTTCGATGACTGGTTTACCCAGTTTACGAAGACACCATTCTTTGAAGGAATGTCTATCAGTAGGTTGTGCCATTTTGCCTCTTTCTTGTGACTATTCACTCTATTATATCTTTATTTATATAATCAATAGATGACGAATGATATAAATAAAAGAAATTGAGCCTAGTAACCAAAAGGAACGAAGATGGCGATTAAAGTAAAAGGTACGCCTGTTATCGATAACAGTCGTAATTTCGTGAATGTCGAAAGCGTCGGATTCGCTGATGGTACAGCCCAGTCGTCAGCAGACTTCTTAGAACCAGATTTCAGAAATACTACTCTTACCACTGTGTTAGACAATCCTAATGCTTATAGCACGAGTGCAGATGATCTTTTCGGCTCTGCAGTTGCTGTATCAGGAAACTATGCGATTGTAGGTGCTTATGAAGAAGATGATGCTGGTGGCACTGGTTCTGGTAAAGTTTATATCTACAATGTCACGACTGGCGCTCTAGTTCATACTTTAGACAATCCTAATGCTTATAGTACGAGTGCGAGTGATTATTTTGGCAACTCAGTTGCTATATCTGGCAATTATGCGATTGTTGCTGCTTATGCTGAAGGTGATGCCGGTGGTAACACTTCTGGTAAAGCTTATATCTTCAATGTCACGACAGGCGCTTTAGTTCATACTCTTGACAATCCAAATGCTTATAGTACGAGTAATATTGATCGTTTTGGCTGGTCAGTTGCTATATCAGACAACTATGCGATTGTTGGTGCTTACTTTGAAGATGATGCTAGTGGTTTAAATTCTGGTAAAGCTTATATTTTCAATGTCGGGACTGGTGCATTAGTCCACACTTTAGACAATCCTAATGCTTATAGCACGAGTTTGAGTGATCGTTTTGGCGACTCAGTTGCGATATCCGGTAATTATGCAATTGTAGGCACTTATCTTGAAGATGATGCTGGTGGTACTACTTCTGGTAAAGCTTATATCTTCAATGTCACGACTGGCGCTTTGCTTCACACATTGGATAATCCTAATGCTTATAGTACGAGTGCTGTTGATGATTTTGGCACCTCAGTTTCCATATCAGACAACTATGCGATTGTAGGTGCTTATGGTGAAGATGATGCTGGTGGTGGCGCTGGTTCTGGTAAAGCTTATATCTTCAATGTGACAACTGGCGCTTTGCTTCACACTCTTGACAATCCAAATGCTTATGGTACGAGTGCTGGTGATTATTTTGGGTACTCAGTTTCTATATCTGGTAATTATGCGATTGTAGGTGCTTATCTTGAAGATGACGCTGGTGGTTTTAATTCTGGTAAAGCTTACATCTTCAATGTCACGACTGGTTCTTTAGTTCATACATTAGACAATCCAAATGCTTATGGTACGAGTTCTGGTGATCTCTTTGGCCACTCAGTTGCAATATCAGGCAATTATGCGATTATAGGTGCTTATCAAGAAGATGATGCTGGTGGTATTCAATCTGGTAAAGCTTACATCTTCGCTGGTGAAGAATTATCATACATTGGTAGAGAAGTGTACTATGACACCGAGACTGAAATTGAATACTCTGCAGGTGCTTTAGTTCACACATTAGATAACCCGAATGTTTATAGTACGAGTTTGAACGATCTCTTTGGCTGGGAGGTTGCAATATCAGGCAACTATGCGATTGTAGGTGCTTATTTAGAAGATGCTGCTGGTGGCTCTGGTTCTGGTAAAGCTTATATCTTCAATGTCACGACTGGCGCTTTGCTTCATACATTAGACAATCCTACCGCTTATAGTACGAGTCAGGCTGATTATTTTGGCTACTCAGTTGCTATGTCAGGAAACTATGCGATTGTTGGTGCGTATAACGAAGATGATGCAGGTGGTTTAAATTCTGGTAAAGCTTATATTTTCAATGTCACGACTGGTGCTTTAGTTCATACTCTTGACAATCCTAATGCTTATAGTACGAGTCAGACTGATCGTTTTGGCGACTCAGTTGCCATATCAGGCAACTATGCGATTGTAGGTGCTTATTCTGAAGCTGATGCTGGTGGTACTTTTTCTGGTAAAGCTTATATCTACAATGTCACGACTGGTGCTCTAGTTCATACATTAGACAATCCAAATGCTTATAGTACGAGTGCGAGCGATATCTTTGGCTACTCAGTTGCTATATCAGGTAACTATGCGATTGTTGGTGCCGATCAAGAAGATGATACTGGTGGTAATGATTCTGGTAAAGCTTATATCTATAATGTCACGAATGGCGCTCTAGTTCACACTTTAGATAATCCAAATGCTTATGGTACGAGTGCTGGTGATCAATTTAGTATCTCAGTTTCCATATCAGGTAACTATGCGATTGTAGGCGCTAGATATGAAGATGATGCCGGTGGTACTTCTTCTAGTAAAGCTTATATCTTTGACGTGACAACAGGTGCTTTAGTCCACACATTGGACAATCCTAATGCTTATAGTACGAGTGCTGGTGATAGTTTTGGCGACACGGTTGCTATATCAGGTAATTATGCGATTGTTGGTGCTAATAGTGAAGATGATGCTGGTGGCTCTGGTTCTGGTAAAGCTTATATCTTTGACGTGACAACAGGTGCTTTAGTCCACACATTGGACAATCCTAATGCTTATAGTACGAGTGCTGGTGATAGTTTTGCTTGGACAGTTGCAATATCAGGTAACTATGCGATTGTTGCTGCTTACTCCGAAGATGATGCTGGTGGTACAACTTCTAGTAAAGCTTATATCTTCACAGTAGACGATGTTACCAAATACAGTCAAATAGATAAAATAAACTTTTCTAGCACAAGCAGTATAAACCCAAGCACTGATGCATTGCAATCTTTGCTAGAACCTGCTTTGTTCGGAGGTGCTTTAGCCCGTACTCTTGATAATCCTAATGCTTATAGTACGAGTGTGAGTGATTTCTTTGGCTTGTCAGTTGCAATATCAGATAACTATGCGATTGCTGGCGCTTATCAAGAAGGTGATGCTGGTGGTTTTAATTCTGGTAAAGTTTATATCTACAATGTCACGACTGGCGCTTTAGTTCATACTCTTGACAATCCAAATGCTTATAGCACGAGTGGGAATGATTTCTTTGGCTACTCAGTTGCAATATCAGGCAATTATGCGATTGTAGGTGCTCACTTTGAAGATGATGCAGGTGGCAGTGATTCTGGTAAAGCTTATATTTTCAATGTCACAACCGGCGCATTGGTTCATACGATAGATAATCCAAATGCTTATAGTACGAGTGCGAATGATAATTTTGGCATCTCAGTTGCTATATCAGATAACTATGCGATTGTAGGTGCTTATAGAGAAGATGATGCTGGTGGTCTTACTTCAGGTAAAGCTTACATCTACAATGTCACGACTGGCGCTTTAGTTCACACATTGGATAACCCGAATGCTTATAGTACGAGTTCTGGTGATAATTTTGGCTTGTCAGTTGCAATATCAGGCAACTATGCGATTGTAGGTGCTTTTGATGAAGATGATGCTGGTGATTTTCAATCTGGTAAAGCTTATATCTACAATGTCACGACTAGTGCTTTAGTTCATACATTAGACAATCCTAATGCTTATAGTGCGAGTTTGAGTGATCGTTTTGGCTTGCCAGTTGCCGTATCAGGTAATTATGCAATTGTTGGTGCTATTGGTGAAGATGATGCAGGTGGTGGTGATTCAGGTAAAGCTTATATCTTCAATGTTACGACTGGCGCTCTAGTTCACACTTTAGATAATCCTACCGCTTATAGTACGAGTTCTAGTGATAATTTTGCTTCGACAGTTGCTATGTCAGGCAATTATGCGATTGTAGGTGCTTATAGAGAAGATGATGCTGGTGGTTTTAATTCTGGTAAAGTTTATATCTTCAATGTTACGACTGGTGCATTGGTTCACACATTGGATAATCCTACCGCTTATAGCACGAGTGCGAGTGATCGTTTTGGGTACTCAGCTTCTATATCTGGCAACTATGCGATTGTAGGTGCTTACTTTGAAGATGATGCTGGTGGTGGTGATTCAGGTAAAGCTTATATCTTCTCAGTCACAGATCAAACATACATAGATAAACTTCTAGTAATGGTACAATAACATGTCAATAAAAGTAAATAATACAACCGTTATCGATGACGATAGAAGACTTACAAACATCAGTAACGTAGGTTTCCCCGACGGCACTAAAAAGTATACTGCGACTATACCACTCGTTGAAAGTTTCAGCACAGTAGGTGGTGCATTGGTTCACACATTGGATAATCCTAATGCTTATAGTACGAGTGCTGGCGATCAATTTGGCACCTCAGTTACAATAGATGGTAATTATGCGATTGTTGCTGCTTATGCCGAAGATGATGCTGGTGGTACTGTTTCTGGTAAAGCTTATATTTTCAATGTCACGACTGGTGCTCTAGTTCATACTTTAGACAATCCAAATGCTTATAGCACGAGTCAAAGTGATAATTTTGGCATATCAGTTTCTATATCTGGTAACTATGCGATTGTTGCTGCTTATAATGAAGATGATGCTGGTGGTACTTTTTCTGGTAAAGCCTACATCTTCAATGTCACGACTGGTGCATTGGTTCACACATTGGATAATCCAAATGCTTATAGTACGAGTGCTGGCGATCAATTTGGCTACTCAGTTGCAATATCAGGCAACTATGCGATTGTTGGTGCTTATGCTGAAGCTGATGCTGGTGGTACTTTTTCAGGTAAAGCTTAT